>Ga0315298_1000894_pt1 | contig 57049 bp, 52 predicted proteins | sample WHS_1_MG_FD_203077 | JGI IMG/M metagenome (GOLD analysis project Ga0315298, IMG submission 203077) | Extremophilic microbial mat communities from Washburn Hot Springs, YNP, Wyoming, USA - WHS_1_MG | ecosystem: Environmental > Aquatic > Thermal springs > Hot (42-90C) | place: USA: Wyoming... | reverse complement strand
GGATCGCCCCAAATGAAGCGCGTACACCCGCGTCATAGGGGTTAAAGCCAAATGGCGTTACTAAGCACGTAGATCCTGCTGTGGAGTATTTGCGGACGGGGGTTCAATTCCCCCCGGCTCCACCATCACATAAGCCTAAGTGATTGATTCACTTAGGCTTTTTTCTTTTCTGTGCCCGGCAGGACACAAAAAAGGACACAAAACCTTTCGAGATCACGTTTTGCCGCCCTCAGCGCATAACCACTTGCCGATCCCGGCAAGTTTCGTGATTCTGATCCGCTATGTCCCAACAAAGCCCAATTTTGGTTGATGACCGCCAGGCGCAAAGACTTTTGAGCGCCTCGCGCTCTACTTTGTACCGTCTTCGCCGTGCCGGAATGTTGAGGGGTGTGAGGATTGGCGGCTCCTTGCGCTACCGCCTGTCCGACATCGAAAAAATTGCCAGCGATGGCGCGAGTTCGCGTGGCCTTCAGCCGCCGTCCGTCCCGCGCGCATAAGCCGCCGCCGTGCCGGATGCCTGAGCCTGCTTCAAAAATCCTTTCTTTGCCCCCCTGTCTTTGCGCCCGCGAAGCGGGGTGCTTTACTCGTTTGCGGACCAATCCCTTCGCGTTTTGCCGCCCCTCGCGCATAACTCGGTATGCCGGGTGCGGTTCGCGGGTTTCCGTGCTCCTTTACCGCGATCTGCGGGTGGTGCCGACGCACCCGGCTCCCTTTTATGGAGTTGGATATGCGTCTGATCATTGCCGAGAAACCCTCTGTCGCCCAAGCCATTGCCGGTGTGCTGGGCGGTGCCCGCAAATCCGATGGATTGATTGAATGCGCCGGATCGACGCGCGTCACCTGGTGCTTCGGCCATCTGCTGGAACAGGCGCCACCCGAGGACTACGTTGATGGCGGCCGGGTCAAGGTCGAACACCTGCCGGTCATCCCCTCGGCATGGAAACTCTCACCCCGAGACGGCGGCGCAGGTAAGCAGGTCAAGGTGATCCGCGATCTGCTCAAGGACGCCACCGAGGTCGTCAACGCCGGCGACGCTGACCGCGAAGGCCAGTTGCTGGTTGATGAGGTCTTGCTGTTCCTGAATTGGAAGGGCAAGACTTCCCGGCTCTGGCTGTCCAGCCTAGACGATGCCAGTGTGCGCAAGGCGCTCTCTGACATCAAACCCAACGCGATTCTGCGCCCGCTCTACGACTCCGCGCTGGCCCGCCAGCGCGCCGACTGGCTGCTGGGCATGAACTGCTCTATCGCCCTGAGTCGCAACCTGCAAGCGGCGGGCGTGCAGGGATCGTGGAGTGTGGGTCGGGTACAGACCCCGACCCTGGCCTTGCTGGTGGACCGCAAACGCGAGATCGAGCACTTCAAGCCCCGGGACTTCTATCAGGTCATCGCGCATCTTGACGGCGGCATCAAGGCGGGCTGGCAAATCCCGAATGATCTGACCGATGAAGAGGGTCGTCTGCTTGATCGTGCCAAGGCTGACGAGATTGCCCGGCGCATCACCGGCAAGGCCGCGCGGGTGACCCAGTTCACGCGCAAGGCTGGCGAGCGTGCCGCGCCGATGCCCTACACCCTGGGCGCCTTGCAAAAGGTCGTCAGCAGCCGTCTGGGCCTGTCCGCCAAGGACACCCTGGCGGCGGCGCAGGAACTCTACGAAGCCAAGATCACCACCTATCCGCGCACCGATTGCCCGTACCTGCCGATGGAAATGCACGGCGAGGCTGCCCGCATTCTCAAAGCCATCGGCGCCGAAGGCATTACGGGCCTCGATGCCTCGCGCCGTCACGCGGCATGGAACACCGCCAAGGTCGAGGCCCACCATGGCATCATCCCCACCGGGCAGAACCCCGATGCCGCAAACCTGTCGGCCAACGCCAAGCGCGTGTTCGATCTGGTGCGCGAGAGCTACATCCGCCTGTTCATGCCGCCGGAGAAGTTCGAGACCCGTGAAGCGCGGTTCGACATCGACGGTCAGCCGTTCCGCGCCACGGCGCGCATGGTGCTCGATCCCGGCTGGACACGGCTAGGGGGCAAGGATGAAGACGACAGCCAGGACGAGGCCCCGGCCAGCCTGCCTGATCTTCGCGAAGGCGAATCCCGCACCTGCGAGCGCGGCGACGTGCAGGCCAAGCGCACGACACCGCCCAAGCCCTACACCGATGGAACGCTGATTGCCGCCATGACGGGTGTGCACAAGCTGGTGACTGATCCCAAACTGAAGGCCCGCCTGAAAGAGACCTCAGGACTCGGCACCGAAGCCACGCGGGCCAGCATGATCGAAGTCCTGCTCACCCGCGAGTACGCCGAGCGCAAGAAGAAGGAAATCCATCCGACCGACCGGGGTGTGCAACTGATCGACATGCTGCGCAAGGTCGTGCCCGAGCTGGCCGATCCGGGCAGCACCGCGCTGCAGGAGGATGCCCTGGCCGACATCGCCGCGGGTCGTGCTGAATTGACGGTCTTCATGGAAGTCCAGCGCGCGACGGCACGCCAGATGGTGCGGGCCTTGATTGATGGCAAGCTGACCGATGCCAAACTGATCACCCACTCCTGTCCGGCCTGCGGCGGGGCACGCTGCGTGCAACGCACCAGCAAGGCGGGCGGCCTGTATCACCGCTGCCTGGACTGCGATGCGGCGTTCGGCGATGACGGTGGCAAACCGGGACGGCGCTTCGAGGACAAGCCAGCGGGTGAGGCCGGAAAGGCCGCACCTGCGGCGGCCGGCCCGAAGTGCCCGACCTGTAAGAAGCCGACCTTCAAGAATGAGACAAAGACAGGCAAGGCGTACTACCGGTGCGGCGCTTGTAAGGGAGCCTGGTGGCCGGACCGGAAGGATGAAGGCAAGCTGGGCGGAAAGTGGGAGGATCGGAAATGACCCCGGCTATTGCGTTTTCATGTTTTGCCTCCCCTCGCATATAACTAGGTACTAATTTCATTTTTTTGGGAGCTGAAATGACATTCGCCAATACTTCGACGCGTATCGATATTTCTTGTTATCGGGATTTTGGCCGCCTGCTGGTTTATATCGCCGACGTGGCTACGGCCATCCGTTTGAACAGCCCGTATCGCAGTGATTATGTAAGCCGCGACCCGCGAGAAGTCGGGCTCGATGTAATGTGGCTGGCCGACTCATTGCACAGACTCGACCGCCTTGGCCGGGCTTTGTTGTCTGGCGATGCTAGGGAGATTGTGTGGGCCTGCGATTCGCTATTGAGCTATTACCGCATGTTTACCGAGGGCGTGCGGGGGTCGGGCGTGAAGGGCGACCCGAAGGCCTCCTTCGCGCGATACGGGCACCTCTGCCGACCGGCTGAGGCAATGGCAATTTTTTCTGATATTCGAGCCAGTGCCCTGAAGGTTGGAGATGAGGATGGAAAATGACCCCGGCTGCTCTGTTGCAACGGTGCGCCCCCGCCATCGCCCCGGTGACCATGGCCGCAGTTGTGCAGAAGGAAAGCGCAGGCAACCCGCTGGCGCTGTATGACAATACCGCTGGCACGAGCTACCGTCCCGGCAGCATCGCCGAGGCTGCGCGCACCGTGCGGGAATTGATCGCGCGTGGCCACTCGGTGGACATTGGCCTGGCGCAAATCAATAGTAAAAACTTGCCGGGCATGCGGCTTGACGCGGACAAGGTATTAGACCCCTGCACGAATCTTCGCGCAGCCCAGACCATTCTTCTCCGTGGATGGAAGCAATCCGGCGGGGATTTGCGCGGTGCCTTGGCGGCTTACAACACCGGCAACACGGGGTCAAGTGTTGGGGCTAAATATGCGGCATCGGTGTATTCAAAGGCCGGCGTCGTGGTGCCTGCAATCCCAGGCGGCACGCTTGCGCGCTGGGCGCTGGCTGATGCAGGGAAATGGTTCGTGCAACCGGTCCAGGCTGCCGATCTGCCCCCACTTCGCGCGGTGCTGACCTGGACGCCCCAGGCCAGCCCTCTCTCACCAAAATTCGGTGGACTCAAACCGAAATGGTGATCCTGGAATAATGTGAAAGCGTCATCTCATTTTTCTTGTCATCCTTGTTAATTGTTATGTCAGTCCTGACTCGCGCAAATGCGGCTAGCGCATCCTCAAATTCATTGACCAGCCCCGCCTGTTTGATTTTTTGTTTTATATCAGCCAGGATTTGACGGCGCTTGGCCTTCAGACTCGACTCGGAGATGCCGGTGGCGTTAATCAAATCCTTATTATGCGAATCAAAGATCGAAGCAATGAAATCAATCTGTCGACCATGAAGCCCGGCTCGCTCGAACAGTTCACGGATTTTGTCGCCAGCCTCTTCGCAATCTTGAATGCTGCGCCGGTCATCTTCAACAAGATCAATACGATTCAGAATCTCCGACTCGTCGGCAGAATCGTTTTTGAAAAATGATTCTGCGCTCAGGCTATAGTTATCATTGATAATGCCTTGCTTGATATATTCGGCGACCCGGAAAAAGCGGCTTTCCTGGTTTTCGTGGGGATCGTAATCGTCTTTTTTCAAGCGCTCAAGCACGCGCAGGCAAATTTCTTGCGCGCGGTCTTCCGCGTTGGTCATCAAGCTACCGATGCCTGCATCGCGGTCGAATCCATCATGCCTGCCCCACAGCCTGGCGGCCTTGGCAGACATTTTCATCAAATCCTCGCCTTTCCACTTTTCAAGTGGGATGCTCGACAAATCATTTTTGTGTTTCGCTGCCATTTTCTTGCCCCTAATGTGGTGGTGTAGTTAAATAGATTGGGTTGCGACAGCAGCGCGAGGTCGGCGCAACGGAATGCCGGTCAAAAATTCCGCGGCGATCCGCAGCGCCCAGGCGCCGATAACTAGAAGCATGCCGATGAATTCATCCCGATCGGCCTGCATTTTTTTGGGCTTCATGCGCTTCGCGAGACGCTGAATCGCAAGCGCGATGTGCTTTGTGGTAACCAAGCCTGTCCTGAAGCGTGTTTTAGGCTTGTCCGAAATCAGAAATGCCAGTTTTCTTACTTCCCGCCCGAGGTGCCAGCTTTTCAAAAATGCGGTGGGTGAATTGCAACAATCAAACCAATTCAATGCGGCGTTGCGCTGATCGGGCTCGGTATAACCTTGAATGATTTTGAGTGCGCGGTCGTTCGTGTTCATTTCTTGCTCGCTTCCTTTATAAGGGACAGTGAGCACACTCTAGACCGATCTTCCCAAGTTAAATAGTCTTCTCAAGAATCACAAAGTAATCACAACCATTCAACGACAATCAATAATCAATCATCAACAATCATCAGTTAATTGGGCTTTTAGGGCTGTTTTTTGCCTCCCGCGGTGTGATCACGCAGAGGTAATAGTTTGTAACTGGCTTGTTTTGTCGCCTGGCGCGCATATCCCATCAATAACAACTTGAGCGATTGGAGTGATTGCGCCATGAATAAGTCAGACCAGGAGTCCCGCAGCCGCCAGTCCGAGGCCCTGCGCCGGGCGATGGGCCCGGAAATCCTCACCCCGCTCGATGACCCTCAAGTCGTCGAAGTCATGCTCAACCCCGACGGTACGCTGTGGGTGGATCGCCTGGGAGCGGGTATGGTCTGTACCGGCCGCATCGACGCCGTGCGGGCCCTGACCATCGTCAACACCGTCGCGGCCATGCTCGACACCGTCGTGACACCCGAGCGCCCCATCCTCGAATGCGAGTTGCCGTTGGACGGCAGTCGCTTCGAGGCCTTGATCCCGCCTCTGGTCGAACGCGCCAGCTTCGCCCTGCGCAAGAAGGCAACCCTGGTCTTCACCTTGGAAGACTATGTGGCGAAGGCGATCATGACCGCAGCGCAGCGCACCGTCATCGAGAGTGCCGCCGCGGCGCGGCAGAACATCCTCGTGTGTGGCGGCACCGGCACCGGCAAAACCACGCTGGCCAACGCCATTCTGAGCGCCGTTGCCCGGATCGACCGAGAGCACCGCGTCGTGGTGATCGAGGACACCCGTGAATTGCAGCTCAGCGCGGAGAACGTCGTGTTCCTGCGCACCAGCGACAACACCGACATGACGCGGCTGTTGCGCGCCACCATGCGCTTGCGTCCAGACCGCATTGTGGTGGGCGAAGTGCGCGACGGCAGCGCCCTGGCGCTACTCAAGGCATGGAACACCGGGCATCCGGGCGGGGTCGGCACGGTGCATGCCAACGATGCCAGCGCTGCGCTGATCCGTGTCGGCCAGCTCATTCAGGAAGCGGGCGTGCCACCCAACCCCGAACTCATCGCCGAAGCTGTCAACGTGGTGGTGTCGATCAAACGCACGCCCGAAGGTCGCAAGGTCGAAGAAGTCGCCGCCGTGCGCGGCTGGTCGGCCAGCGGGGGATTCCACGTCGAGAGAATGGCCTGAAAAGCGCTGCGCGACAGCGACTTCCTCGGCCCATGCGTTGCATACACTTTTTTGTACGGTACAAAAAACTGTACGCATCCATCCCACTGTTTTGCCGCCCCACGCGCATATCTCTATAACAACAACCCAACACGGACATGCGCCATGCCCACCAAACACTCGCCAACCCGCGACAAATTTTTTCATTTCCGGCTCACCCAGGCTGATATCGACCAGATCAACCGCAATGCCGCTCAGGCGGGGATGCGGCCTGGCGTTTTTGTCCGTGAACTGGCCCTGTCTGGCGGCAACATGCGTATCACCTCGCGCGTCGATGAATCCGCCATCTTTGAACTGCGCCGGCTCGGCGCGATGCTCAAAAATTTGTACCCCAAGAACGCGAACTGGACGGCCGATGAAAAGCGTCGGCACTGGGACGCCATGAAGGCCATCCTTGAGCATGCCGACCGGCTTGCTGGCGGCGGGGAATGACCCATGCTTGCCAAGGTCATCAAGCTGCGCAATCAGCGCGGCGGGCGCGCCTCATCGCGTCGCGGTGTCGAATACATTCTGCGCGAGGGCGGTAAGGAGCACAGCCTTGAACACCCAGTCGCGGGCGGCAGCTTCAACCTTGAGATGGGCGACCTCGACATGAGCGACCCGAGGGATCGCGTGCTCGCATCGCAAATGATGGACTACACCGCCGAAGCGGGCCGTCGCCTCAACCAATTCAAAAGCAACCCGTTCTATCACTACGCAATCTCCTGGCGCGAGGGTGAGCACCCGACCACCGAACAATGCCGCGACGCCGCTGCGCACACCCTCAAAGCCCTTGGCCTGCATGAAAACCAGGCGGTCTGGGCGCTGCACACAGACCGAGATCACCACTGGCACATTCACATTCTGGCGAACCGTGTCCACCCTGAGCGCCTGAACCTGTCCGGTCCGCCCAAATTCGATTATTTGGTGCTGGACCGGGCCTGCCGCGAGCTTGAAATGGCCCAGGGCTGGGCGCACGATCTCGGCCCGCACGTTGTCATCGACGGGGCCATCAGGCGCTTGAGCAAGGGCCAGCGGCAGCAGCTCGGGCTTGTCCGCAACAAGCCGCATGCGCTGACACCTGGCGCGCGGGCCGCCGAAGTCAACCACGGCGTACCGAGTCTGTCCGATTGGCTTCGCGCCCGAGCGCAGGCTGATCTACTCACCGCGAAGTCGTGGGGTGAACTGCACCAGGCGCTTGCCGAGCGCGGCTGCTCCCTACGGCTGGCCGGAGGCGGTCTGGTGATCGACACGAAGTTGCCCGACGGGCGCGGCACGAGCACAAAAGCCAGCGGTATCCATTACAGCCTGAGCCTTGGCCGCCTAGAGAAGCGCCTTGGGCCTTTCCTTGCCCCTGCTTTTCCTCTGCCTGGAGCAGAGCCAGCGCGGACCTATGCGAGGTTTGTCCAAAGCGTGCGGGCCGGGACTGAGCCGGGCCTGCAAGAGATTCCAGGCCGCACTGGAGACACGCTAGAGCGCCGCGCGAAGCGGGAGGCCCGCGCCCTTGCGCGCAAAGAGCTTGCAGACGCATTCAAACGCGAGCAAGAGAGCCAGAAAACCAGCAAGAAGGCGCTCACCGCCGGGCTGCGGGCGCATCATGCCGACGAGAAAGCTGCCCTGCGCAACGAACTGAAAACGATCAAGCCCGCGCGCATCGCGCAACTGACCGCAGAGCACGGCAGCAAGCAGATCGCGCAAGGACTTTGGGCCGCCGAGGCAGTTGTGCGCAAGCAGGAATTGCAGCAACGCCAGCGCGCTGAGCGCATGTCCCTGACCCGCGACGCGCAACGCATGGACTGGCCAGAATGGCTGGAGAAGCAGGCCGCCCTGGGCGATGAGGCTGCGGCTGCGGCGCTGCGCGGTATCAAGTATCGCGAAGGACGAAGCCGGAACAAGGGCAAGAACGGCTTCGAGGGGGAAGACCTCGACCCACTGCATCCGGCCACTGGCGCGGTCGGCGCAATTGGTGGCGCGCAGCAAGACCACGCCGCAGGGGCAAGAAAAGTCTTCGCGCTTGAAGACGCTCGCGTTGAAATCGACCGACGCAACCAACACATCGAGTACCGGGACGCCGCCGGGCAGATGCGCATGACGGACTCCGGGCAGCGGATTGATGTCCATGTGCCCGACGCTGACACCATCGAGGCTGGACTACTTCTCGCCGCGCAGAAATTCGGCGGCGAGGTGTTCATCACGGGTGAGTCCGACTTCCGCGAGCGCGCTGCGCGACAGGCCGCGCGTCTCGGCGTCCGGGTGAAAGACGAAGACCTGCAGCAGATCATCGAGCAGGAGCGCGCGCAGATCGAAGTCGAACGCACGCCATCCCGCCCGCGGCGCGCACCAGAGGACCGACAGCAAGAGAGATGAGCGTTTTGCCGGGGGTGCGCATACCCCGGTATGAACAAGATCAAGCTCCTGCTCGCCCTCGCTGCCTTCGCCGTCCTCTCCTGCGCCGCAGTGCCAGTCCGCGCTGCGGATTTGTCGTTCGGGCCGTCGATCCGCCCTCAAAGCTATGCCATCGGCCTGCGCGGCAGCGGCCCCATCGCGCCAGAAGTCCAGTTTGTCAGCGAAGGTAGGCAACCGGACAGCATCCCGAACATCAACCGGGTGCTGATGTTCAACGCCGTCGCCACGGCCGACCTGACCTCATCCTTGCAAGCCTTCGTCAAAGTGGGCCTTGCGTCCAGCCGCTGGAGCACGAATGGCAGCGGCAACGGCTATAGCAATCCTGGCCGCTTCGGCTGGGACGTAGGGGCGGGCATGACGTGGTGGCCGACGCGGCAATGGGGATTGCGCATCGAGGTCGTGCGCATGCGCCACCAGCAAAGCGACGTGCCGCAGTTCGAGACCTTCACCCAGACCACGGCGCTAGTCGTCGTGCCGATTTGAGCGCTTTGCCGGGGTGCACACATAACCCTGTAAGCGCGCCATCCGGCGGCCCACATCTATCACGAAAGGACTGACATGAAACTCGCCACCATCCGCAGCCTGCGCGCCGCCGTCGTGCGTCGCCTGACCCTCGCCTCCGCCGTGTTCGCCGCGACCACGATGGAAGCCTTCGCCTCCACCTCGGGCGGTCTGCCTTGGGACACCCCGATCCAGACACTGCAAAACGACTTGACCGGCCCGGTCGCCACCGGCATCAGCGTCATCGCCTTCCTCGCCGCGGGCGCGGCCCTGGTGTTCGGCGAAGAACTCGGCGGCATCGCCAAGAAGGCGCTGTACGTCGTGCTGGGCGTGGCCATGATCGTCATGGGCAACAAGTTCCTGTCGGCCCTGGGCCTGTCCGGCGCGGTGATCTGAGGAACGGGCCGTGGACGATCAGGACATTTCCACGCCGATCCACGGTTCGCTCAACCGCCCGCTTCTAATGCTGGGTGGTGAGCGAACCCTGGTGCTCGGTCTCATGACCCTTGCCGGGGTGTTCGTGTTCTCGCTGGCCAAGCTGTGGGCGGCTGGTCTTGGCATCGGACTGTGGGTCATCGGCACCTGGGCGCTGTCCCGTGCCGCGTCATTCGATCCGCAACTCTCGAAGACGGGCCGCCGATCGCTCGCCTTCAAGCGCTTTTACCCCGGTCGCGCCACACCGTTTGGCAAGTCGCGCGAGTGGAAGTAACCGCCATACCAAAGGAATCATCATGCTTGCTCTCAAAGAATTCCGCGACCGCGCCGCTGGTCTGCCCGACTTGCTGCCCTGGGCCGCATTGGTCGATGACGGTATCGTGCTGACCAAGGCCGGCGCGCTGCTGGCCGGTTGGCACTACCAAGGCCCTGACCTCGATTCCGCCACGAAGGGCGAACTCGGGGCCATGGCCGCGCGGATCAACAGTGCGCTGTCGCTCGATGACGGCTGGGTGGTGAACTGCGATGCGGTTCGCCATCAGGCCCCGGGCTACCCCGGGAAAGGGGCGTTCCCCGACCGCACCACGCGGCTGATCGACGACATGCGCCGTGCCCGGCATGAAGGCCGTCACGCGGGTTTCGAGAGCCGGTTCGCGCTCACGATCTCCTGGTTCCCCGATCCCGATGCAGCCGACAAGGCGGCATCGGTGTTTATCGACGGCGGTGAGAAAACCGGCGTCGCCTCGCGTAATTTGCAGCGCTTCAAGGACGGCATCCGCGAAGTCGAGTCGCGGCTGTCCACGGTCATCAAAATCGATCGTATGAAAGACGCCGTGGACGAGCTGACCGGCGCTGTCACCAGTGAGTTGCTGGCTTATCTCGAATCCTGCGTGACGCTCGAAGCGCCGCGCCCGCTGCGTATGCCCGAAGTGCCGATGTACCTGGATGCGGTGATCGGTCAACACGACTTCGTGACCGGGTTCGAGCCGCGCATCGACAACCGACCGATGGTCTGCCTGGCGCTCGATGGCTTCCCCGCGATGAGCGCGCCCGGCATTTTGGATTTTCTGTCCCGCCTGCCGGTGTCCTATCGCTGGAGCAACCGATTTATTTACCTGTCCCAAGCACAGGCTGACAAAGTGCTCAACAGCTACCGCAGCAAGTGGGCGATGAAGCGCAAGAGCATGATGAACCTACTGCGCGAAAACGCGGGTGGTCAGGCCACGCACTTGAACCAGCACGCGGTCGAGCAGACCGAAGACGCCGTCGCTGCAATCAGCGAAAACCAGTCCGGCGCGGTTCGTTTCGGCTACTACACCAGCGTGATTTTGCTGGCGAACAACGACGCCGCAGCGCTAACTGAAATTGCGCAAGAGGTGCGCAAAATCGTCGAAAACGCGGGTTTCGGTGTGCGCATCGAGACAGTCAATGCGGTCGAGGCGTACCTGGGCACGATGCCGGGGAACACGCATGCGAACGTGCGCCGCCCGCTGATCAACACCCTGAATCTGGCTCACCTTCTGCCGTTCACCGCGGTGTGGGCAGGGCCGGACCACAACCCCTGCCCGTTTTACCCGCCGAACAGTCCGCCGCTAATGGTCGCCAAAACGGACGGGGCCACCCCTTTCCGGCTCAGTCTGCACGCCGGCGATCTAGGGCACACCGCGATTCTCGGGCCGACCGGCTCGGGCAAATCGACGCTTCTTGGCACGCTCGCAGCGCAACAGTTCCGCTATCCGAACGCCCAGGTCTTTGCCTTCGATAAGGGTTATTCCATGATGCCCCTGTGCTGGGGCGCTGGCGGACAGCATTACGACATCGCGGGCGAACACGGCGATCTGGCTTTCTGCCCGCTTGGGCGGGTGAACGAGTCCGCCGAACAGGTGTGGGCCGCCGAGTGGCTGGAGCAACTGTGCGAACTACAAGGCGTGAGCGTCCAGCCGCACCATCGGCAGGAAATCTTCCGTGCCGTCACTCAGCTCGGCGCCTCGACCGACAGCATGGCGCAGCGCACCATGACCAACTTTCTCGTGCTGCTGCAAGATCAGGTTCTGCGCGATGCTTTGCAGGCCTACACCCTGCGCGGCATGGCGGGTCATCTTCTCGATGCCGAAACCGATGCGCTGGGCGAAGACCCGTTCCAGGTCTTCGAGATGGAACACCTGATGAACAAGGGCGACAAGCTGGTGTTGCCCGTGCTCAGCTACCTGTTCCACCGCATCGAACAACGCTTCAAGGGCCAGCCCACGCTGCTCGTGCTGGACGAAGCCTGGATCATGCTCGGTCACCCAGCATTCAAAGCCAAGATTCGTGAATGGCTCAAGGTGCTGCGCAAGGCCAACGTCGCCGTGGTGTTCGCCACACAGTCGATGACCGACCTCACGCGCTCGGGCATTGCCGACGTGATTTTCGAGTCATGCCCGACCAAGATTTTTCTGCCGAACACCGAGGCTCGAACCGAGAACATCCGCCCGCTATATGAGGCTGTCGGGCTCAACGCCCGGCAGATTGAAATCCTGGCGATGGCAACGCCCAAGCGCCAGTATTACGTCATGCACCCCGAGGGCAGGCGGCTGTTCGAACTGGGCCTGTCCGCTCCTGAGCTGGCTTTCGTGGGCGCGAGCGGCAAGGAAGACATTGCGCGCATTCGCGCCCTGCGCGATCAGCTTGCCGATGCCTGGCCGGCGCAGTGGCTGCGCGAGCGGGGACAGTACGACGCGGCGCAGAAGTGGGAAAGCTACTGATTTTTGTGGCAAGCCCAGCGGTGGGTGGCGGCCACACCTGATGTTCCTGTCAGGAAAACCTCCGCAGGCGGCGCGCGTTGACCTCGCGCGTGAGCCGTCCGGGCGCCGGTGCCTGTGACTCAAACCCATGCCCGCACCGGAGCGGGCCTTCTCCATTTTGCCGGGTTCCTCGCATAACCCTCCATCAAGATTCCTTTTGCGAGGTCGCCATGCGCCATTTCCTGCTTCCCCTATTTCTTGCCCCTGCCTTGCTTTTGTCCGCGTGCGCCAATCCCGGCGTCCCGGAGTCGAGCGCGCTTGGCTACAGCACAAGTGGCGCGCAACAAATGCAAAGCGTCCAGTTCGGCACGGTGTTGGCAATCCAGCCGGTCCTGATCGCACCCAACACAACGGGCATCGGAACACTCGGTGGGGCTGCGGCTGGCGGCTATCTCGGCTCGCGCATCGGCGGTGGCAACGGCTCGGTTGCTGCGGCTCTCATCGGCGCAGTCGCCGGCGGCATCGCCGGTAGCGCAGCCGAAGGCGCGGCAACCCGGCAGCAGGGCTTGCAGATCACGATCCGTCTGGACAGCGGGCAAGTCGTCGCAGTCACGCAAGCCGCCGATGTCGGCCTTGCCGCGGGCCAGCGCGTTGAAATCATCGGCGGAATGTATGGCGGCAAAGTCCGCGTGCTTCCGGCTTGATGCACCGCGACCAAAGGAAAGGCAAAGGCAGGGGCAAGGAAATGCCTCACCCTGAACCAGCGAGGACTCCATGACCACAAAGACTTTTTTGAAAGCCGCGATCGCGTCCGCCGTCGCGGCGCTTTCGTTTGCGGCATCGGCCCAGACCTTCACCGCGACCGCCCCGGCGCCCGCGCCCGACTCCAGCGCGCAGCAGGCCCTGAGCGCGGCAGCCAACACCAACGGCACCTCGACCTACAACGCCGGGGTGGCCTACTACGACCAGCAGGCCTACGAGGCTGCGGCGCAGACAGCGCAGAACATCTCCGATCAGGATGCGGCAAACGTCGGCAGCGGATACGGTGGTGGCATGGGTTACAGCGACGCCTGGCAGCAGGCCGCGACGCAGGCCCAGGGCGTGGCCGACCAGAACCAGGCGCAGGCCGACAACCAGACCCCGATCCAGCAGCAAAGCGAAGCGTCGCAGACCAGCAGCGCGCAGACGGAGACGGCTGCGGCGCCCGCCGTGGCAAGTGCCAACAGCACGGCCGCGCAAAGCGCATCGAACAGCGGCTCCAGTCAGTCCTTTGCCGACATCGGCGCGCAGACGGGCGTGCCACAAGGGCAGGTCACGGTCAGCAACAACACCGCTGAATATCTGGTGGCAGGCGCTGCGACGCAGGCCCTTATGAATGGTGTCTCCACGGACGGCTATCAGGCCAACATCGCCGCCTACCAGGCCGCGCAGAATGCCGCGTCCTGCGGTAATCCGGGTTGCGCAGCCGCATGGTGGGCCGTCAACGCCAGCCAGCAGGGGCGCGCCAATGCGGACTACGCGGCCAACACGGCGGCAGCCCCCGTGCTCGGGTCGGCCCTGAATGTCGCTGCGGCGGCGTCCGCCGTCAATAGCGCGACGCAGACGCTGCAACAGATTCAGTCCATGACTGGCGTGAGTCAGGGACAGACCGCCGGGGCGACCAGTGCGCAGCAGGCTCAGGCGCTGACCACGGCGGGCACCGGCGTCGCCCAAGGGCAACCGCAAGTCGGCACAGACACCAGCTACACCGCGGCTGCGGACACGCAGCAGGCCGACCTGGGCGCGGCTACGCAACAGAACCAGGACGCCGCGGTGACCGCCGCGCAGGCCTGGCAAACGGGGCTGAGCGCCCTCTATTCGCGCAACGCGGCGCAAAACATCGCCGCCTACGACAACACCATGGCGCAAACCACGGGCGACCCGGACTGGACATCGGCGGCGCAGATCGCGCAACAGCAGGTCAACCAACAAGGGACGACCTACGACACCCAGGGCGTGATCCAGAACCAGGCGATCGCCGCGGGCAACAGCAGTGGTGCCGCGGCGAACGCCATGGCGCCCGGCATCGGTAACACCCTCAACACCGCCGCATCCAGCTCGGCCACGTCGCAGGCGCAGGCCACATTGCAAGGCATCGCCGCACAGACCGGCGTGCCGCAAAACCAGTAACTCACCAGGAGCAGACCATCATGCGCGTCCAAAAACTCACCGCAGCCGCCGCAGCGGCCTTCGCCTTGCTGGCGACCACACCGGCCCACGCCACCGGCATGATCGCTGGGGCGACTTTCCCCGAGCAGATCGTGCAGGAACTGACCCTGGTTGAGCAGTACGCGACCCAGGCCCAGCAACTGCAAGCCCAGTTCCAGATGGTCTACAACCAGGCCATGAATCTGAAGAATCTGCCGACCCAGATGTGGCCGAACGTCTCGGGGCAGTTGCAGAACCTGATCAATCTGGTCGGCAACGCCCAGGGGTTGACCTATGCCGCACAGAACACCGCCGCCGGGGTACAGGCCCAGTACGGCGTGAACGGCCAGAGCTACCAGCAAAACCTGTCCCAGTGGAACGGCAACCTGCAGAGCCAGATTCAGCAGGCGCTCAACTCATTCGGGCTCCAAGCGCAGGATTTCCAGACCCAGCAGCAGGCCCTGCAGCAGATTCAGAATGCGAGCCAGTCCGCGACGGGCCGCATGCAGGTCATGCAAGCCGGCAACCAAATCGCAGGCCTGATGGTGAACCAACTGCAGGGATTGCAGCAGACCATCATGGCGAACGGCCAGGTTCAACTCAACGCGATCGGCGCGCAGAACGCGCAAAACCTGCAAAAGAGCCAGATCAACCAGCAGTTCCTGAACGGTTCAACCGGCAAAGGCTTTTATTGATCGCACATTGCCGGTACATTGCATAACCACCAGACGGCCGAAAGGCGCGAGTGCGGGGCGACTCATCGAAACGGCCCCTTCCTCAACCCTTCGGAGAGCACACCATGAAGTCGTCTGGACGCACCCGCATTCCATCCCTCGTCCTCGCCTGCGCAATCGGCCTTCTGTCAGGCTGCGGGCATGACGCACCATCCGCGACCGCCCCTGCCGTTGGCAAGGTCGCTGGGGCGCAGATCAACACGTCTGAAGGCCCGTTCGGCGGGCAGACGGTCGCTTGGTACGAGGCGCAGATGGATGTCCACGCAAGCCCCCAATCCGCTGACAATCCGGCCTGGACCGAAGCTCTCTGGTGCAACGGCAAGGACGCGAAGATGAACGCAACCGCCACCGCCGACGAGGTGCGCAAACGCATGGGCACCGTCTCGTGCCAGAACCTGTTCCAAGGGGTGAGCCAGGCGCAAGGCCCCTATGCAGGCCACGACCACGCCTGGTTCAAGTCGCACCCCAAAGAGCGCGGCATTCAAGCGGGATGGTGTCAGGCCGCGAAAGGTGGCTCGCCGATGGCTTGGGGCGGCGCGTGCTTTGCGACGGAAACGACGGGCGCTGGGGTCTACTGAACCTCCTTGCCCCTGCCTTGGCCTTTTGCCGGGCTGTGGGCATAACCACCTGTCAACCAACCGACAGGTGCATCATGAAAACCCACACCCCCGCGCGCTGGCTTTTTCCGCTTGCGCTTGTCCTTGCCTTCACCCCTGCCGCCTACGCCGGCAACGGCGTTCTCGACCAGATTCAGGGGGCATTCCAGTCCGCTTCGACCGGCTGGATGTCCACCGCCCTGAACCTCGCACGCCCATTGTTTTTCGGTCTTGCGGGACTGGAGTTCGCTTGGGCGGCGATCAACTACACGTTGCGCAAGAACGATCTCGGCGAACTGATCACCGCGATGACGCTGAAGATTCTCGGCATTGCGTTCTTCGCCATGGTGTTGACGATGGCTCCGACCTGGATTCCACCGATCATCAACAGTTTCACGCAAGCCGGGCAGACCGTCGGGGGTGGCGGCGCAACCTCGATCTCATCGTCGGTTGGCCCGTCTGAAATCCTGAGTACAGGCATCGACACGGCTGCCAAGGTCGTCTCAGTCGCCAATAGCATCAACAACGGCCAAACCGCGGCCGGGGTGAGCATTTTCCACCCTGGCGACTCGATTGCCGCGATCGGCACAAATCTCTTGTCGGCCATTTTCATTGGCATGTCGGGCTTGATGATCCTGCTGGGCTACCTCGCGATCGCGTTGCAGCTTTTAATCACGACGATCGAAAGCTATATCGTCATCGGGGCCGGCGCGCTGATGATCGGCTTCTCCGGCAGCCGCTGGACATTGCCGTTCGCAGAGAAGTATTTCGGCTACGCGGTGAGCGTGGGCATCAAGCTGTTCACAATTTATGTCGTTGCCGGGTTCGGTGGCGAACTGGGCAACATCATCATTCAGCATTGGGCCAGCGTCCAGGCGGCATCGCCGCCGAACAATACGGTTGGCCCGATCGATTTCATGACCGCCGGTATCACAACCCTGGCTTACGGCGCGGTGGGCTATATGGTGCCGGGTATCGCCGGATCGATGATGAACGGCTCGCCCGCAATGAGCCTCGCCAATGCTGGCGGCGCCGCAGGCGGCATGGCCGCAGCCCCGATTGCAGGCGGGCTTGCGGCGGGCGCGGCAGGCATGCGTGCGGCGGGCCTGATGAGCAAAGCGGTTCCTAGCTTTGGTGGTGGCCCCGCCGTTGGCGGTATCGGCGGAAGCGCGCTTGGTCCGTCCGGCCCCGTGGGCGGCGTCTCCGGTACAGCGCGCCTCGAAGCGCTGGCGGCTGGTGGTGGCAAAGGCGCTCAGGCTGGGCTTGCGGCAGGTGCAGGCGCAGTGAACAGCCCGATGGGCACTTCAGGCAAGGGATCGACGCCGAGCGCGCCATTGGCGCAGAACGCCACAAACGAAGTATCCGCGCGATTCCGGCCCGATAGCAATGCAGCGAACACGAGCGTAACGACCGGCGCAGGCGAAGGCGTCAAGTCTGGCGCGGAACTTGGCAAGTCGGCTACGCCTGTCACGCAAGAAGCCAAGCCATCTGCGACCGCGGCGGCGGTCGGCGCAACGCCCGGCGGAAACGGCTTCGAGTCCGCGCGAGCCCAGCAATCGGCTGCGCACGGCGAGTCGGGCGCGGGCGCCGCTCCAGCAAGTGACGCGGCGCAAGCGTCGGCACAAAAAGCGTTCGAGCAGGACAACGCGCAGTCCAAGCGTGGGCCTGGGCTTGCAGACCGAGCGCTGGATGCGGCGCAGACCATGCAGCACGAGTCGAACCGGCGCAAGCCGGGGCTGTCGCACGACGGACAGAGTGGCGGCGTCAGCATTCGCATGAACCACGTCGATTGATCCATTCTCCCCTCCCGACCCGGCCTCGCGCCGGGTTTTTTCGTTTTGCCGGTTGCTGCGCATATCCAGATGTCTCCCGCATTCCGCGGAAAAAGGAACAGACATGCGCAAAGCTCAAATCTTGTTGATTGCCGCGATCGCTGCGGCGCTCCCCGATGTTTCGTTTGCGACCACCATCACCGGCATCCCGACCACTCCATTCGTCGGCGCGACCACCATGAATAAAGTCGCAGGCGGAACATCAGCGGCTGCGCAGAATGCCGCAAGCGCTCAGTCGGTCGATGTGGGAACGTCGAGCACGACCGCCAGCGGCCTCCAGTCGGCAACGACGGCGGTTTCTGGCCCACGCGCCGCGCCAAACACAGGGAACCCAAATCCGCAGCCCTCGGGTGGGAATGCCTACCTTGGCTATGGCGCTGATGCGTCGGGTTCTGACCAGAACGGCGACACGGGATACGGCAATACCGCCATCGGCAACAACACCACGACAAGCGACACGAATGCCTCAGCGCCGGGCAGCAACAACACGGCTCTTGGGAACGGCGCAACCGCGATTGATGGTGAGTATTCCGGTGGCAGCGGCGCGCAGGGCACGCTCGCCGCTGGGTCGGGCTCATACGCGCAAGGTATGGGCACGTCTGCCGTCGGACCAGCCGCCACGGCTTCGAGCCCCTACGCATCAGCGTTCGGTTCCGGCGCCACAGCCACCGCGAACTCTGCAACGGCGATGGGCGCAGACGCGCAGGCTTTACAAGCCGGTTCCGTCGCAATCGGCAGCGGAGCATCGACGAAAAGCACGATGCAAGACTATCCTGGTGTGGCCATCGGCTCGGGTTCATCTGCTACGGATAGCGGAATCGCCGTAGGCTATCAATCAAGCGCAGTCGCCACAGGCGCTGCACTTGGTGTCGACGCGTCGGCTAGCAATCAGTCCGTTGCTATCGGCAATCACGCCGGCACCGGGGGCGTCGGCTCCCCTTATTCCGGCGGCGTGGCGATCGGTTCCAACGCGAACGCAGTAGCTAATGGCTCGGTTGCCATTGGGCAAAACACGGTATCTGCTGGTGTGAATAGCGTTGCGCTCGGCGCCGGCAGCCTCGACGAGGGCGCGGCCAACGTCGTGAGCATCGGGAGCCCATCACAAACGCGAGCGATCATCAACGTGACCGCCGGCGTGAACGCCACCGACGGCGTGAACGTCAGCCAGTTGCCCGGCTTGTGGAGCGGCACCGCCGGCAACCCTGTTTTCACTTTCGGGGCGAACGCGGGCGCGATCGGTGGTGGATCGCCTGTCGTCATCACTAATGTTGCAGCGGGATCGATCAGCGCGAATAGCACAGACGCTGTGAACGGTGCGCAGCTTTATTCGGTGCAGCAGAACCTGCAAGGCCAGATCAGCACACTGCAGCAGTCGGGCGGCGTGCCTGGCCCGCAAGGTCCGGCGGGGCCGCAGGGTGCGACGGGGGCAACTGGCCAACAGGGGCCTGCAGGCCCGCAAGGTCCGCAGGGTATCCCAGGCGAGCCCCAGCCCGGTTCTGGCGGATCCGGCAGCACGAGCGGCTCCGGCGGCACGACAAACGTGAGCAATACGAACGGCATTTGTGTCACGACGAACGGCTCGAATGTGGTGTGCGGCAACGGCGCAACCGCGGCAGGTACGAACGCGATCGCGCAGGGCACCAGCGCTACTGCGGCAGGAACGAACGCCGTGGCCCAGGGCCAGCAGGCTAGTTCCAGCGGCACCAATGCCGTGGCGATCGGCCAGGGGGCTTCGGCAACCGGGGAGAACACCATTGCCTACGGCACGGGCGCTCAGGCCGCCTTTGCTGGCTCGGTCGCCATCGGCAATGGCGCGCGGGCGATCGCAGACCCGACAACGGCCGTGGGCGACAACTCCGCGGCGGTCGGCAATAACTCGGTTGCGCTCGGCGCGAACGCGACGGCAAATGGCAGCAACTCTGTTGCGCTGGGACAGGGTTCGGTGGCAAACCGTGACAACTCGGTGAGCGTCGGCAGCACGTCGCAGCAACGCCAGATCACGAACCTCGCGCCGGGCACGGCGGGCACGGATGCGGTCAATGTGAACCAACTGAACGCCGCCGTCGCTGGCGTGCAGCAAAACCTGCAAAACCAGATCAACGGCGTTGGTGCGATGGGGATGGCTGCGGCGCAGATCGCCGGGCCTGCTCTTGCCGGCAAGTCTGCCGCTGGCGTGGGTATCGCAGGCGTGGGCAATCAGCAGGCCATCGCTATCGGTGTCAGCCATGTGCCGCAGGACCACCCGAACATGCTGGTTCGCTTCTCAGCGGCTTACAGCACGGCTGGGCAAACCGCCGTGGCGGCGGGAGCGAGCTGGCAGTTCTGATCCGTCGTTTTGTCTCCCCTCGCGCATATCCCCTGTAGTGAACCTGCAGGGGATTTTTCATGTCCGCTTTTGAACAAGCTGTGCTGTCTGATTTGGAATCGCGCGGCTGGACGGTCGGCAAGCCACGCCAGGCGCGAGAGGGCCTGATGTATCGCGCGAATGATGGCGCTGGATCGACCGATGCACAAACGGTCCTGGTCAAAGACAGTATTGCGGTCATCACCTTCCACCGCCCTGCCGACATCCCGGCGGGCTGGCGCTCGGGCCGCGATGCGGCTGACGGGTCTGCAACTGCGTTCATCACGGCACGCGATCTTCGCATCGATGCGCCAGCCCCGGCCATCCGCCCGCCGTCGCCCGCCCGCCCCGAGCGCGAGCCCCTGGACCCGGCGTGCATCGCCGAAATCCGCGCGGCGTGGGATGCTAAATCAATCCCGCGGGATGACCATCCACAGTTCACCAAACGCGGCGGTTGGGTTCACCCGTCCGGGCTGCGCGAGTATCCCGCCGGGCACAGGCACGCGGGCGATCTGCTGGCGCCCATGTTCCGTCCGGTTTCCGGCGCCTCGCGTGGCATCGAGCTTTGCGGTGCGCAGCAACTGCTGCGGGATACCAGCAGGTCGCCCGATAAATACATCGTCGCCGGGAGCAAGGCCGCGGGTGCGTTCGTTCCTTTGCCGCTACACGAATCGTTTTTCAGGCCGGGTGCCGCGCTGGGCGATGACTGGCTTCCTGCTGGCGCCAGGATCGTCGTCACCGAAGGCGTGCGAACCGGCCAAGCTGTCCGGTCGGCGGCCGCTGGTTGGTCTCAGCCAGGCGGCCGGGAAACGGTTGTGCTGGCTGCCCTGGCCGCGAACAACCTCCCAGCGGTCGCGCGCTGGCTGAAATCGTCGGGCATGTCTGCAACGCACGAGGTCGTGTTCGCGGCCGACAACGATGGCCCGAAATCCCAGTTTGTTGGCATCCGCAAGGCGGTCGAAGCGGCCGAATTGTGCGGCGGGAAAGTTGCCCTGGTGGACGGCGACAAACCCGGGTTCGACGTGTACGACGTGTTGGCCACGCGCAAGCACGATCTGCGCGCGGGACAGTCAGCGGTTCGCGAACTGATCGACGGCGCGCGCGATCCCTCGCAGATCAGGGCCGACCGCGCCGAGGCATTCGAGCCGCAGCAAAGACAAGGCACAGACAGGGGCAATGAAAGCATTCGCGCGACGGGCGTCGAGCGTTGACCCATTTGCCTTGCCCCTGCCTTTGTCCTTTTGCCGTGTGCACGGCATATCCCATCAACCGGCACGGGCCGGATGCTTAGAAAGGCAAGATTATGGCAAACCATCACGCGGCGGCAGAAGTCCTGGCGGGCAAGGAAACGCAGCTTCAAGCCACATTCGGGGTCGTTGGCGCAGCGGCAATGCGCCCGCTGTCGCCGCTTCACTTGAACCAGACCGATCAATGCGATGTGACCGTCGGCCCTGACGGCGGCACCCGTTATGCACGCGACATCAGTGTCGGCCCCGGCGAGTTCGCCTCGCCGTCGAGTGATCTGCCGACTTTGCGCGGTGGGCAGCGGGTCATCGTCACACAAAGCCTCGCGACCGCTCTGGCTGTCGAGCACGCAACAGACTTTCGCGCTGTGGCCGCGCTTGATGCAAACAACCTGCGCAGCGTTGCGGGTGAACTCAAGGGCGCTGGCTGCGATGTCGTCATCGTGCCCGATAACTACGACCTCTCCCGCGCCGCCGCGCGAGATGCCGCCCGTGCGACCGGCGCCAAGCTCGCGAACCCGACGTATGCGCCGGGCCAGCGCAATTTGCTCGGCGCGCTGGCGGAATCCTTTGCCGCTTTTCGCGAGCGGTTCCCTGCCAGCCTTGACCCGAACAACGTGGCTGGCACCCTTGCCAACTCCAGCCTGCGCATGTCGGAAGAGCAAACCACGCGCATGCGCCTGGTCGCCAATCCGATCGTCGAAGCCAAGCCCTGGACGCCCGGCATGGGGCGGGCCGAGCGCATCCATGAAGTGTCCCACGCCATGGCGTGCGGCGCGGACATCGGCCGCTGATTCGCGTAACCGCAGGAGAACCCATCATGTTCAAGAATCCCGATTTTGAATCCGACTTCGGCAAGCAAGGCGCAGAGCGCATGCGCCAGGAAATGGCTGCTGCGATGCGCGGCGAGCATGCCCAGTTCGCCGTTCCGGTTTTCCGGGTCATCGGCGAAACCCTGCGCCTGGACGGTGCGCAGAAGGTCGAGGTCAACCCCGATAAGGCTGCGATCTATCCCGGATCGCAGTTCGGTGCCGCGTCGTTCTCGATCATCCCGGTGACCGAGACCATGCGTTTCAAGATGATGGCAGGCGAGCCAATGACCGCGAAGGACGCGCCAGACCCGGCGGAGTTCGGGAATCAGGTCGTTGTCACGCACTCAGTCGCATCAGCGCTGGCCATTTATCACGCAACCGGCGAGCGTGCGATCGTGCTGCCGGCGTTCACGCCTGACAACATGAAGTCGGTGGCCGAATTCGCGAAGAACACGCTGAAGGCGAAGGACATCGTGGTCGTCCCCGATAACTCGGTGGCGTCGATGCGCGCAGCCCGCGAGGCGGCAAAAGCCGTGGACGGCAAAGTGGCGCAGATCGACTACGGGCCTGAGCAAAAAAATCTGCTCGGCGTGATGGCTGAGGCCCACAAGTGGGGTGATCGCTTGTTCCCGCCCTCGGAAAACATCCTGGACGAACTCAAGCGCGATAAGGCTGTGCAGGACGCGGCGAGGCGCTACATCCGCGAGCCCATCGCTAGCGCATTGAAGTGGGACAAGGTGCCGACGCAGACCTTGATCCAGGGACGGCCCGCTTCCACGCAACGCCAGCCCGCCGACATCGAGCGGTAATGCGATTTGCCGTGATCACGCCATAACCAGTCATCACCCACTTGCTTCACCGGAGAACCCCATGTCTGCAATCGAATCCCTTGACGCCCTCATCGCCCAGGCCGAAGCCGACGCCGATCCAGCGCGTCATCCGCAACCCGCTGTGCAGGAAACCCCCGCGGCATCGCCTGCCCCTGAAGCACCTGCCGTGGAACCCGCTCCTGCGCTGGCCGCCGCAGACGCCGAACTGTCGGTCGAGCAACAGAAGCGCCTTGACCTGCTGCACGAATATGAAGAGCAGACCGCGCCGCAACGCAATGAGCGCAACGCTGCCATCGATGCGTTCGACGCGGACTGGCGTGAGCGCTGGATGAAGCTGCAAGGCGAGATTGAAGAGGCCCGCGCGAAACGCGCTGAATCGCTGACCGCCGAAGGGGTGGACAAGCACCTGCACGACAGCATCCTGGCGAAGGAGTCCGCGCAACTGGTCGAGGACTACGAAGCGCGCAAGGACGCGGCTGCCCGCGAGATCGACACCAAGCTGCCCAAGCCCGCCCGCTGGGTGGACTTCCTAAGCGAAAAAGCTCAAGAGAATCCGGGCGATCCTGTGCTGGACTCGCTGATCGAAGAAGCGAAGAAGGCCCCGGACCCCGGCGTCGAAGGCTTTGGTGGCACGCCTCCGAAGGCCGTCACGCTGGCTGACCTGGTGCACAACATCGACAAGGACGGACAGATTCATTACAAGCGCGGCCTGCGCACGGTCATCCATGATCGCGGGTCGCGCCTGGACGTTCAGCGCAACGATGACCGTGACATCGAAGCCGCGCTGAAAATCTCCGCGCAGAAGTTCGATCTGCAGAAGGGCCTGATGCTGACCGGCGACCTTGCGTTCAAGGTCAAGGCGGCTGAGATCGCAGGCAAGCTGGGCTATCCGTTGCAGAACAGCGAGCCCGAAGTGTTGATGGCGTGGAAAAAGGGCCGCGATCAGAACCCGCAGTTCAAGCGGTCGGTCATGCCCAGTATCGAGCGCGGCATTACAGGCGATCTGGCGGTGGCGAAACCGATTGCCGAGCGTTCCGGGCCAGTTCAGCTCCGCGCTGACCCGCTGACTGTCGGAGAGGCCGACAAGCTGGGCGTGGCCCCAAACGGCGACGGCGTGGTGATCATGCCTGCCGAGCGCGTGCTGGCCGCCGGTGCCGCGTTCCGCGAAACGCAGAACGCCGCGCTGCGCGTGCTGGCCGAAGCGGATTTGCGCAAGCCCGACGGGGGCGTGGACATCGGCAAGCTGAAAGAGTTGGCGCCGAATCTGACCAGCGATGGCTCGCTTACCGAGCTGGCCCGCGATGTGGTGATCGTGCGCGATGACCGTGTGATCCGTACCCGCGAAGCGCTGGACAAAGAGCTTGAGCCCGTGTTCAAGGTGGCCTACATGACGGCCGGCGAGCGCGTGCGCGAGAACGAAGAGGTTGCGGCCAGCATCGCCAACGCGCAGGAGGCCGAGCGCGGCGCTGTGCAGGAACAGGCGCAGGAGGCCGATGAAAAGAGCTTGCTGGTGCGCAACGTGGACAAGGCTTTGGACAAGGAACTCGCGGAAAAAGCGGCCAAGAAAGACGGTCGCGAGGAGAAGCAAGAACGCGAGATCAAGGCCGAAGAAAAGTCCATCCCGTCCCCTGCCGTATTCCGCTCTGGCCGGACCGGCAAGAGCATGGATATGGGCATCGGATTCTGACGCCATGCACTCGCAAGCCGACCGCGAGCGCATCGTTATCGGCGCACTCGCCGACGCACCCCTGCTCGTTCGCGCCCTGGCGGAATGGGTGGGGCGACCGCTTGATGGGTGCGACTTGCAAGGCGGCATTCCGTGGCGCATCGAGATCGAGATTGCGCACTTCCTGCGCGAGCTAAACCGCGCCGCCCCGTTGATTGAAGAGAGAAAACCATGAACGAACAACCGATTGAAATTCGCGCGCTCGATGCGCGCCACTTCGGTGTTGAAGCCGAAGTCGATCCCGGCCCGGCCGAGAACGAGGACGAACAAGCGTTGCTTGATGCGCTGGAATTGGGCGTCGAACCCGTTGGCCTGGGAGTCTGATCATGCAAATCGGCATCGATGACCTCAACCCTGACCTGCGCCTTGGGGTGCAGGCGTACAGCTTCCTGATGACGGATCGTGGCCCCGGGAGCTATCGGTTCTCAGATTTTGCGGACGTGATCAACGCCCGGTATGACTCGCCGAACGCGCGGGCTATCGCAGATGCGTTCCGCGCAGTACCGGACGGGCGTCTGACGATCAACACAGATCGCACGGTCTCGGTCGATCTGCCTGATGCGCGAGCGATGGCGCTTCAACAGGACGTGCTGAGCGAAACGCCGTCGGTTGCGGAAGGCACCCCTGCTGCGCGGGGCGCACAGGCAGGGGCAAAGAGAGAGTTGCAAGACAAAGCCCCGCCGCGTGATTTCCGTCAGGAGTTCACCGACAAGGTGGTTGCTGCCATCGAATCCGGCCAGGCGCTTCCGTGGGACAAGCCCTGGCACACGATGCAGGGCCTGCCGCGCAATGCGGTGACCGGCAAAACCTACTCGGGCGGCAACCGTGTCGTGCTGGGCCTGGTGGCGATGGAAAAGGGCTACAACGACCCGCGTTGGATGACCGTGAAGCAGGCAAATGACCTGGACGGGCATGTCACCAAAGGCGAAAAAGGCGTCATGATCGAACGCTGGGACACGAAACCGTTCTGGAAGCGGCTCGATGTCGAGTTGAGCCTGGGCGGGCGTCGCGTTGTCGTTGACTCAAAGCGCGGCGTCACCCCCGAGGGCGTGCACCTGGTCGGCGGGCAGGTTGTCGATCCGGCTCGCATCGCGGTGCGGCATGAAGAGCGGACTTCGGCTGGCGTGCTGGTTCGCGACTACACCTGGAAGCAAGCCGAGCGTGCATTGGACCTGCTGGTGGGCCGAAGCTATGTTGTGTTCAACGCCGAGCAGTGCAGCGGGCTGAAACTGGAACCGCTCGCACCCCGCCAGGATATTCCGGTGGACGTTCGCGGCGAGCGGCTGATGCAGGCGATGCAGGAGGATGGCGTGCGCTTCGTGCATCAAGGGTCGAAGGCGTATTACTCCCCGGCGGGCGACCTGATTGCCCTGCCTCCGCGCGAGACGTTCAAGTCGGTGGAGGGCTACTACGGCACGGCCTTGCACGAAATGGGGCATGCCACCGGCGCTGAAAAGCGTTTGAACCGTGAAGGCATCACCGGCGGGCATACCTTCGGTTCTGAGGGGTATGCCAAGGAAGAACTGCGCGCAGAACTGTTCTCGGCGTTCATGTCTGCGGAAACGGGCATCGCGCATGACGATGACCAGCACACGGCGTACCTGCAATCCTGGGCGAAGGCACTTAAGAACGACAAGAACGAAATCTTCCGGGCGGCGGCCGAAGCCGGCAAGGCCGTGGACTATGTGCTGGCGAAAGAGCAGGCGCTGCAAGTGCAGGTTGAACAGCAGCAATCGAATGAGGTTGAGGCTGAAATGGACACGCACGCGCTGGCGCATGAATTCACGCACATCGGCGTGACGCCGGAAGCGCCGGCTCCCACGCTTCGAGCCTCGCTTGAAGACGCCGGCTGGGCATTCAAGCCGAAGGCCGGCAACTACGAAAAGACCTTCCTGCTCACGAAAGACAAGGACAAGGGTGGCGAATTCACTCACGGGAAACCCGTGGCCGAGAAAGTCCTGTTCGCCAAGACGTCGGCACAGGGCCTGGTGATCGAGCATGGTTGGGATGATGTGCCGGTGCCCGGCACCGTGGGGGTAGACCCCAGGGAGGCCGCCCGGCTGCTCGATGCCACCGCCAAGGAACTGCTGGCTAAGGAACACGCGCACCTGGGCGTGACCGGCGTTCGCGGGCAGAACGAACCCCTGCAGGCTGAACAGCCTGCGCCCGAAGCCAGGGAACCTGTGCCGGCTGTCTTTCTTAGAAAGCCCGCCGCTGGCGCGACGATCGAACAGCGCGCATGGGGCATGGTCAAGCCGGACATGGTCGAGCAGGCCAAGGTCGTCGAATCGCGCACAGTTTCGCCTGCCGAGTACGACGCCTTCACGCAAAACCTGTTTGCCTCGCATGACTGGTTGAAAGACAAGGGCGGAGAGGAACAAAGGCCCGACGGCTCGGTGGTGCGCCACGTCATCGAGTTTGGCGCAGATCAGCGCCAAACATTGCTCATCGATCCGTCCGGGTACAACTACGCGCGCTATGTCGGCGTGCCCGTGGCGGACATCCCCGCCCTGGACGCCAGAAAGTGCCTTGTCATCGCCTCACCGACCGTGGCTGCGGAGGTGTCGCAATCCGTGCCCGATCCCGCAGCGGAACTGAAGGCGATCTGGACAGCAAAAGGCGTCTCGACGGAGCGCCAGTCGGAAATGCTCGCGCAGATCGAGGCAAAAGCGCAGCCAGGCGCGCAAGTCGGCCCCTTCGTGGTCGGCGCGCAAGACCCGCAAGAAAGCGCCTACGAGCGCGCCGTGCAGAACTTCGTCCGTGGTGGTGGCAACGAGAAAGACGCGCGCCGCACCCTGGACAGTGAACTGGCCGGAGACTATGACCCGAAGCACGTCCCGACCGCACTGGTGTTCCACGGCTTCGCCAAACCTGCCGAGGCCGAGAAGCTGGCTGCGGACATCATCGCTGAGGGGAACAAGCAGATGCTGGACAAGGAAGATCGTAAGGCGGCCGATCTTCAAGGCGAGCGCCCGCGTCAGCGAGCGCCGCAGGTAGGTGCTGAGCTTGAGCGTTGATCCGGCCGCACTCAATCGTCAACCCGGCCTCGCGCCGGGTTTTTCTCGTTTTGCCTGGGTGTGTGCATAACCCTGTAAGCGGGCCGTCCGCTTGCCTTCCCTATCTCATCATGAAAAAGCTCATTCTGGCCTCCGCCCTCGCGGCCTCTCTCATTGCCCCTGCTTTTGCGGGTGGACTTTCCGTTTCCGCCGGCGTCGCCACGTCCAGCATTCGTGCGGGCAACGGCGCTTCGGTGTCCGTGCCGCAAGCCGTTCTCGGTGTGACCGACCAGGCGGGCGCGGTCGCTTTCGGTGGCAACCTCGCGGCCGGTCACGGCGAAGGCGTGCACGCGAGCCAGTTCTCTGCCTTCGCCGGCTTGCCCGTCGCGCTGAGCAAAACCGCTTCGGTGACGCCTTACGCCGAAGTCGGCTACGACAAGATCGGCGACTACCGCGCGAAGCATGTCGCTGCGGGTGTCTCTGCGTTGGTCGCTGTTGGCCCGGTTGACCTGTTCGGCGGCGTCAAGTCTGGCCGGTCGTTCGGTATCGCTGGCGTGCCCGGCGCGGAAAACGGCACTTACCTTGGCGCGAATGCGGGTGTTGGCTTTGCCGCTGGCCCAGGGCTGGTGCAAGTCGCGTACGACTACACGCGCCTGCCCATGTCCGCCGGACTGAACACCAACGCGAGCCGCTTCACTGTCGGTTACGCGATGGCGTTCTGATCGCTTCCGCCACCCCTCGACCCGGCCTCGCGCCGGGTTTTTTTCGTTTTGCCGGGCACAGCCCATAACCCTGCATCGGAACTCATTTTGGAGAGGCGGATATGGACGAGCAATCGAAGCCGTTGCCGGGAACTTTAACCCTGGACGAAGCGTGGAATAAGTGGGGCCACATTTCCGATGTTCGCCTTTACACGGGCGTGGATGAGCAAAAACATGAGCCGTACGCAGGTTTTTACAGGCTTGGGCGGCGCGGCACGACCGATGAGGATCTCCTGAATTTCCTGGCCGAGACTGAGCATCTGCCCACATGGAAGCGCGGGTTTCCGGGGGAGGATGCGCGCCCGGACCGAAGACTCGCCCCAGGTAACCGTGAGCGGCTTGAAAAAGGGCTCTCACCGTTTTCCTGCGCGGAAACGATTGCCCTGGCGCTAAGGAGCGGATCGCCTGTCGAGCGCCACAGTAGCTTGGATGATTTCCGCATCGGGCAGAATGCCCGCGCTGAGGCACTAGCCCTCAAAGCCGCGGAAGTTGCGAAACAGGATGCCGTCAAGAAAGAGGTCGTCAAAAAGTCGGCAAGGAAAAAGACGGGCTCGCCCGCGAAGGTATCGCCAAAGGCGATCAGCAAGAGCAAGTTCGGCCCGACCGACGAGCAGGCCGCCGCGATCGCTGCATTCGGCCAGGGCGGAAGCCTCAAGATCGTTGCGGGCGCCGGAACGGGTAAGACGACGACGCTCAAGATGGCCAGCGAATCCACGTCCAGGCGCGGCGTCTACATCGCATTCAACACTGCGATGGCCGACGATGCGAAGCGGCGCATGCCGAAGAATGTTGCGGCCTCGACCGCGCATTCCCTGGCGTTCCGCGCAGTCGATCCAGGTTTTCGCAGCAAGATCGGCTCGCGATTGCCGGCCAGCATGGCGGCAGAAGCGGGTGGTGTCCGCAGCATGATCGAACTCCCCGGAAAGAACAAGGACGGGGCACAGTTGGTCATTTCTCAGGCGACGGCGGGCTACCTCATGCTCGACTGGGTGCGTCGGCACTGCATGGGCGCTGATGCGCAAATCACTCAAGACAGTGCTCCAGTCGCGCGCATGCTGGACATCATGGGCATCGCGCGCGAGGACGCCACGCCCGGCGACTGGAAGCAGGCGCGGGACATCGCAGGCGCGTTGCTGCCCGCAACGGAAAAACTTTGGGGTCGCATGAGCAATCCGCGCGATGCATTTCCCGCCTCGCACGACACCTATCTCAAGGTATGGGCGAACTCGAACCCGAGAATCGACGCTGATTTCATTCTGTTCGATGAAGCGCAGGATGCTAATGCGCTCATGCTGCAAATCGTCGGCGCTCAGTCCGCACAGAAGGTCTATGTGGGTGACCCGAATCAGCAAATCTATGCTTGGCGTGGTGCGGTCAATGCGATGCAAAGCATCCAGACTGACCACGAAACCCGGCTTACTGAATCATTCCGCTTCGGACCGGAAATTGCGGAATTTGCCAATCGCGCCCTGGCGCTCTGCGGTTCTGATATGCGCTTGACCGGCAAGGCGCCCCCTGGTCGCGATTTCAGCCGCGACGGCAAGCCCATGTCCGCAACGATTTGCCGAACAAACGCATCGGTCATTCAGGCGCTGGTGGATGCCCCGGACATTTCGCGGGCACACATTGTCGGCGGAACCGCGCAGATTGTCGGGCTGCTGAGGGGCATGGGAGACCTGCGCGACAGGAACAGCACCAGCAACCCGGAGTTGTGTCACTTCAAGGGCTGGGGCGAACTTTGCGCCCATGCCGAATCGGAGACCGATGATCTTTCATCACTATTCAAGCTCACGGAGTCCGGTCAACGCATCGAGCCCCTGATCGGCATGCTGGAAAAAACGGCGATCGTCGCCAGGCCCGATTCGCATGTGATTTCGACCGGGCACAAATGCAAAGGTCTGGAATGGGCCGATGTGGATCTGGCCGGGGATTTTCGTACGCCGGCCCATGCACGCTGGTCCGCCGAGGAAGCCAATCTGCTCTATGTCGCGGGCACGCGCGGCATGCGTTCGCTTGTGCTGGACGGCGCACTCGCCGCGGGCCTTGAAAGCAAGCCGAGCTACCGCGAAACAACCCAGCCGCAGCGCGAACCTGAATCAGATCGCGCCAAGAAACAACCTTCACGCGCCCGCGTTGCCGAAGAAATGGGTGTGGGACTTTGAAGCCACAAGGGGCAAGAACATGACTGACCATTCCAACCAACCGAATCTGTACCACATTCCCCGCGCGCAGAAGGACATCACCCGCTTTGTCTGGACGGCCCTGGGCCTGTTCACGATGATCGTCTTGATCTCGATGTGGGCGGCCACCGAATACGCCGCATGGGCGCTTCAGTGGAGTCCGATGCTGGGCAAGCCGATGATCGCGCCCGCCGTGTATTTCCCGTTCGACATCTTGATCTGGACGTGGAAATACAACTCGCTTGATTACGGCCTGGCCGTCATGAAGGTGTTCGAGAACGCGCATCTGATCATGGGCGTGGGCGGCCTGCTGTCACTGCTGCTGCCGGTCGCCCTGGCCTTCCGGCGCACGCGCAAGGCCGCGAACGAAAAGAACGATCTGCACGGCTCGGCGCATTGGGCGACGCAAGCGGAGGTCGAGGAAACGGGCATCCTGCCCAGCGAGAAAAACGCGGGCGGGGTGTTTTTTGGCAACTTCGAAGATCAGTATCTGCGCCACGCCGGGCCGGAGCACATCCTGGCGTTCGCGCCGACCCGCTCGGGCAAGGGCGTGGGCATCATCTTGCCGACGCTTCTGTCCTGGAAACACTCCGTCCTGGTCAACGACATCAAAGGCGAATGCTGGCATTTCACGGCGGGGTTCCGCAGCAAGATGCTGGGCCAACGCTGCATCAAGTTCGACCCCGCGAACATGGGCTCGGCGCGATTCAACCCATTGCAGGAAATCCGCTTGGATGAGAATCTGATCAAAGACGTGCAGAACATCGCCACCATGATCGTTGACCCCGACGGCAAGGGATTGAACGATCACTGGGCTAAGACCGGCTTTGACCTGATGACCGGGGTAATCCTGTTCGTCCTGTTGTACGACCCGATCGACGACAAGTCGCTGGCGACCGTGCAGGCCATTCTGTCCGACGGCGGGCCAATCCGCGAGCTTGCCGAGCGGCTGTCGGAGCCCACCGATGATGAAGGGGGCGCCAAACCGCCCGAAGGCGCCGCTGCGGTCATGACGATCATCCGCGATACCGCACTGGCGACGCTGAATGACGGCCTGGCTGATGAGCATTCCGCGCATGGCTGGCGAGCCGCCGCGCAGGCCGCGCAGTCGTTCCTGAACAAGGCCCCGAATGAGGCTTCGGGCGTGAGTTCGACAGCCCTGTCGTTCCTTGCGCTGTACCGCGACCCGATCGTGGCCGAGAACACGCGCGTGTCGGACTTCACACTGGAATCGCTGATGCAACAGGCGACCAGCTTGTACCTGGTCGTGTCGCCCGCAGACAAAGACCGCCTGAAGCCGCTGATTCGCCTGATCCTGAACCAGACCGTGCGCCGCCTGACGGAAAGCATGGACTTTGATGCGAGCGGCGGCAAGTCGCGCTATCCGCACAGGCTCCTGCTGGCGATCGATGAGTTCCCGTCGCTCGGCAAGCTGGACGTGTTTCAGGAAGCCCTGGCGTTTATCGCGGGCTATGGCATGAAGGCGCTGCTGATCGTTCAGGACTTGAGCCAGTTGTACGCGGCCTACACGAAAGACGAATCGATCATCAGCAACTGCCATATCCGTATCGCCTACGCGCCAAACAAGATCGAGACGGCGGAGTTGCTGTCGAAGATGGCGGGAACGGCGACGGTGGAACACACGCAGCGGCAGTATTCGGGCAATCGCCTGGCCGTCGTGCTGCAGAACGTCAATACCAACGAGCAGATCGTGTCACGTCCTCTGCTGACTGCGGACGAGTGTATGCGCCTGCCGCCCGAGGACGAACTGGTGTTCGTGGCCGGCCACGCGCCGATCTACGCAAAAAAGATCATCTACTACAAAGACCCCGAGTTTGCCGCCCGCTGCGCTGTGCCGCCGCCCGAGGAAACAGGCAGGGGCAAGGATTGAGTCTTGCCGCCCGTGTGGCCCGGCCAGCCGTGAGGTTCGCCGGGTTTTTGTTGTTTTGCCGGGTGCTGCGCATATCCCCTTGTGTGGGGCATCCGCCTCGCACTGACTGCACGGGTCACACCGTGCCTATCTCATGGAGATATGCATCATGATGCAAGAAAGTGGCAAGCTGCAAAAACCCATCCTCATTGCGGGGGCTGGGCGGAATAAGTCGAAGGACGACGCGGCAGACAAGGCGTCAGAAAAGGCGATTCAAGCGGCCATCGACGGCGCGCGAGGCAAGATTCGCAATATTGCCATCGATCCAGTCGATGTTTGGCTGGCCGCCGACAAGGCTGAAGAGCGTCTTGAGGCACTCAAAATCCCTGTCTCGGACCGGACGGGGGCTGTTGTCTACATGAAGCCCGAGGGTCCGTCAGCGAAGTCTTACAAGTACCCACAAAACACGATCGAGGCACAGATCGAGCGCAAGCGCGATGGGTGGGTGGTGACGCATGTCGGCCGGGCCATCGTTTGGCCCAAGCAGGACAGGACAGAGAAGCTCATGCTGACACCGGCGCAGCGCGACATCGCGGTTGAGCGCGGGGCCGATACCCGAGGCCTTTGGGTTCAGGAGCCCAAGGCACCCAAGCCCCAGCCGCAACGCGCCCCCGATCAGGGCATCGGCATTGGCGGGTAACTGACGGTCGTTTGAGCAAGACCTGGCCCGCAGGGATACGCGCCGGGTCTTTTTTCTGGAGAACAGCATGAAGATCAACATGCGCCGCCCCGCTTGGAGCCGCCTGCGCTGGCCGATCGTCGCCGGCCTGGTCGCTGCATCGGCAATCGGTACGGCCTGGGCGACCGGCTGGCGGTTCAACACCACGCCAAGCGAGCCTGTGGGGCTGTATCGCCTCACGCCCATGACGGCGCAGGCCGTGATTCATCGCGGTGATCTGATTTCCTTTTGCCCCCCGGTTCCGCTGTATCCATTCATGGTGCATGGCACCTGTTCCAACGGTGGCGCCCCGTTCTTAAAGACCGTCGTTGGCGTACCCGGCGACGTGGTGGATGTGTCGGCGGCAGGGGTGTCGGTAAACGGGCTTTTGCTGCCGCAAAGCCGCGTGATCGTGCGCCCGAAGGCGTGGCCGGGGCTGACGCTTCCCGCGCAGTTTGGTGTTCACCTTCTTGCGGCGGGTGAGTATTGGACTTTTGGTACCGGCGATCCGAAGGCCTCGTTCGACAGTCGCAACTGGGGGGTGGTGCGGCGAGACCGGATCATCGCCATGTCGGCTGGGTGATGGTGCCTCTGTAACATGGCCGGGCTCATTTTTCGCAGGCCCGGTCAGCCCATGCACACCATCCACACCATTCTTCAGCAATACCGCAGTCTTTCCCGCGACGAGCTTCAGAAGGGCAAGCTGTTCGAGAAGATGATGGCGCAGTTCCTGCGCACCGATCCGCAGTACGCGAATCAGATCGACACTGTGTGGATGTGGAACGAGTGGCCGGGGCGGTGGAAAGAGGACAACACGGGCATCGACCTGGTGGCGCTCGAAAAGGGCACCGGCAACTACTGGGCGATCCAGTGCAAGTTCTACGACCCAGGCTCCCCGCTCAAGAAGGAACACGTCAGTTCCTTCCTGGCCGATTCCAGCAAGGTCTTTCAGGTTGACGGGCAAGAGCACACCTTCTCCTACCGACTCATCGTCTCCACCACGGAGAAATGGGGCCGCAACGCCGAGGACGTGATCCTCGATCAGAGCGTGCCCGTCGGGACGCTCTACCTCAACGAACTGGCCGACAGCCCGATTGACTGGAGCGCGTTCAGCATCGACACCCCGCAGCACATGGTGTTGCGGCCCAAGAAAACCCTGCGGCCTCACCAGGACGAGGCCATCGCCGCCGTCGCAGAAGGCTTCGAGACGCTGGATCGCGGCAAGCTCATCATGGCCTGCGGCACGGGCAAGACCTTCACCGCGCTGCGCCTGGCCGAGAAGCAAGTGCCCAGCAGCGGCCGCATCCTGTTCCTGGCGCCCTCGATCTACCTGGTGTCGCAAACCCTGCGCGAGTGGACAGCGGAGTCCTTCAATCCCTTCCATGCCTTCGTCGTGTGCTCCGACACCAAGGTCGGCAAAGAAGAGGAAGACATCCGCACCCACGATCTGGCCTACCCAGCGACGACCGACGCGGCCAAGCTCGCCCGCGCGCTCCAGGCCGTCTCCCAAGACCGGCGCAGCGTGGTGTTCTCCACCTACCAGTCGATCCAGACCGTCATCGACGCCCAGCGCCTCGGCGCGCTGCCCGCCTTCGACCTGGTGATCTGCGACGAAGCCCACCGCACGACCGGCCTGACCTTGCCCGGCGAGGACGTGTCCGACTTCACCAAGGTTCACCAGAACCACCTGATCCGCGCCGCCAAGCGGGTCTACATGACCGCCACGCCGCGCATCTACAACGACGCGACCAAGACCAAGGCCGGAGAGAAAGAGGCCGTCCTGTATTCCATGGACGACGAAAGCCTCTTCGGCCCGGAGTTCTACCGCCTGAGCTTTGGCAAGGCCGTCGCCCGCGATCTGCTGTCGGAATACAAGGTGCTCATCGTCGCCGTGGACGAAGACCGCATGGCCCGGCTGTCCAACACCTACAACGCCGCCTACAAGATCGACGACAAGAAGGCCGTGGACATCAGCTTTGCCACCAAGATCATCGGAAGCTGGAAAGGGCTATCCAAGCAGGGGCTCAAGGCCATCAATGAGGACGGCACGCAGGAAGACATCACCGATGATGTTGCGCCCATGCGCCGCGCCGTGGCGTTCTCCAAGTCCATCAAGGCATCTCAGCAGACCACCGAGGTGTTTTCCGATCTGGTCAAGCTCTACCAGAAGTCGCCCGGGGCCGAGCAGCACGGCATGGTGAACTGCACCCTGCACCATGTGGACGGCACCATGAATGCCGCCATCCGAAAGGATGAACTCGACTGGCTCAAGGACGAGACCGGCGGCGAGATGGCCGAGCAGCAATGCCGCATCCTCTCCAATGCCCGCTGCCTATCCGAAGGCGTGGACGTGCCCGCGCTGGACGCCGTGGTGTTCTTCGACACCCGCGAATCCATCGTGGACATCGTGCAATCGGTCGGGCGCGTCATGCGCAAGGCGCCCGGCAAAAAGAACGGCTACATCATCCTGCCTGTGGCCATTCCCTCAGCCAAGGTCAAGGACTACAACACCTACATCGAGGGCGATGCGCAGTTCAAAGGCATCTGGAAAGTCATCAAGGCATTGCGTGCCCACGATGAACGCCTGGTGGACGAGGCCGAGTTCCGCCGCCGGGTGAATGTCATCGGCGGCGACCGCACCCAGGGCGACGGCAAGTCAGGGACAGGTGCAGGCGAGCAGGCCGTCATCGACTTCCCCATGGTGCCCATCGGGGACATCGAGCAGGCGGTTTACGCCGCCATCCCCAAGAAGCTGGGCGACCGGGAATACTGGAGCGAGTGGGCCAAGAGCGTCGCAGCCATTGCTGAGCGGCTGATCGCCCGCATCCGGGCGCTGCTGACCAAGCGCGAGGGCGAGCGCGCCTTCAACGCCTATCTGAAGGGCCTGCGCAAGAACATCAACCCGGCCATCAGCGAAGAAGAGGCCATCGACATGCTGGCCCAGCACGTCATCACCCGCCCGGTGTTCGACGCGCTGTTCGAGGGGCACGCCTTCACCCGCGAGAACCCCATCTCGCAGGCCATGCAGCGCATCATCGACGTGCTGGACAAGCACGAGGTCGATGCCGAGGTCGAGGGCCTGGAGAAGTTCTACGACAACGTGCGCGAGCGGGTGTCGCTGGCCAAGAGCGACAAGTCCCGCCAGGACGTGATCAAGAACCTGTACGACACCTTCTTCAACAACGCCTTCCCGCGCATGGCCGAGCGCCTGGGCATCGTCTACACGCCGGTCGAGGCCGTGGACTTCATCGTCCACAGTGTCGATGCCGTGCTGCGACAGCATTTCCAGGCCAGCGTCAGTGACCGTGGCGTGCAGATCATCGACCCCTTCACTGGCACCGGCACCTTCCTGGTACGGCTGCTGCAATCGGACCTGATCCGCCCCGAAGACCTGCTGCACAAGTACCAGCACGAGCTGCACGCCAATGAGATCGTGCTGCTGGCCTACTACATCGCCGCGGTCAACATCGAGAGCGCCTTCCATGCGCGGGCTGGGCATTACCAGCCCTTCGACGGCATCGTGCTCACCGACACCTTCCAGATGTCCGAGTCCGACCAGGCGGACACCGAAGGGACCTTCTCGCGGGAGAACACCGACCGGGTGGAACGCCAGAAACACCAGCCCATCCGCGTGGTCATGGGCAATCCGCCGTACTCGGTCGGGCAGGAGAACGCCAACGACAACAACCAGAACCAGTCCTATCCCAAACTGGATGATCGTGTGCGTGTGACCTACGCGGCGCAATCCACGGCCACCAACAAGAACAGCCTCTACGCCTCCGAGATCAAGGCGCTGCGCTGGGCCTCAGACCGCATCGACAGAGAAGGCGTGGTGGCCTTCGTCACCAATGGGTCCTTCATCGACGGCAACACGGCCGACGGCCTGCGCAAGTGCATGACGCAGGAGTTCAGCCACCTGTATGTGTTCAATCTGCGGGGCGCCGCACGCACCCAGGGCGAGCAGCGGCGCAAGGAGAAGGGCAACGTCTTCGGTGAAGGCTCGCGCAACACCGTGGCCATCAACCTGCTGGTCAAGGACCCGGCCCATCAGGGTCCATGCGTGCTGCGCTACCACGACATCGGCGATTACCTCGACCGGGAAGAAAAGCTCGCGATCATCGCCAACTTCGGCAGCATCGAGTCCATCCCTTGGCAGACGCTCACCCCCAATGAGGCGGGCGACTGGATCAACCAGAGGAACCCGGAGTTCGAGGGGTTTGTGCGACTGGGCGACAAGGACGACAAGGGGGCGGTGACGGTCTTCGAGACCTACTCAGGCGGCGTGAAAACCAATCGCGACGACTGGGCCTACAACTTCTCGCGCCCGGCGCTAGAAGCCAACATGCAGCGGATGATTGACAACTACAACGCGGAAGTCGATCGCTACGCGCAAGCCTGCGCTGGCCAAAGTGAGAAGCCAGACGTCGATGCGGTTGTGAACAGCGATCCCAAGCGGATCAAGTGGTCACGCGGCATGAAGGCCGATGCGGAGCGGGGCAGAAAATACGAATTTGAGCCGGACTCTGTTGTGCCTGGCATCTACAGGCCATACACCAAGGCCTGGTCGTATTTCAATCGGCGCCTGAACGATATGGTGTATCAAATGCCGCGCCTATTTCCAACGCCCCGCCACCCCAACCTGGCGATCTCGGTGACGGGGGCGGGGTCCACCAAGGAATTCTCCTGTCTGATCGTCGACACCTTGCCGGACCTGGAAGTGATCTCCAAGGGTCAATGCTTCCCCCTCTACTGGTACGACAAAGCGCCTGAAAGCGCGCATGGAGAGCTTTTTTCGGCGGGCGGACAGGCCGATGTCGAGGGCTATGTGCACCGCGACGCCATCACCGATGCAGCACTGGCTGACTACCGGGCGGCCTATGGGGATGGGTCCATCACCAAGGAAGACCTGTTCTATCACGTCTACGGCATCTTGCACGCGCCGGACTACCGGGAGAAGTTCGCTGCCGATTTGAAGAAGATGCTGCCGCGCATTCCGCGCCCGGCCCGTGCCGCCGACTTCTGGGCTTTCAGCGAGGCCGGGCGGCAGCTTGCCGACCTGCACCTGCACTACGAAACTATCGAGCCGTACCCACTGCAGGAGGTGCTGCACTCGACGATCGAGGACTGGCGCGTGGTGAAGATGCGCTATCCCAGCAAGGCCGACAAGACCGCGATCCTCTACAACGCACACCTTACCCTCAAAGGCATTCCGCCCGAGGCGCTGGAGTATGTGGTCAACGGCAAACCGGCCATTGAGTGGGTCATGGAGCGCTATCAGGATAAGGTTACTACCGACAAGGACAGCGGCATCCTCAACGACCCGAATGCCTGGGCGCAGGAGCACGACAACCCGCGCTACATCGTCGATCTGGTCAAGCGGGTTGTGCGGGTGAGCGTGGAGACGGTGCGGATTGTGAAGGGGTTGCCGGGCACAGTGGCGTCGCCATCCATCTGACCGGGGCCGCGCCATGATCACCATTGGCATCGAGGAGAACTCTGGCCACATCTTCCAGCGCAGCTTGCAAGTTGCCTGGTATCCGATCTGGCCCACCCCGATATTCACTCAGGCGGAGTTTGCTGCGCTCGGAGAAACTCACGAAATGCCGACGCATACTGCTGCAAATCCTGCGCGGTATTGGTTTCGAGAATTCACGTACGACCCAGCAAGCCGTATCCGGCGCGGCGTGTTCTATCGTCTGATGCCCGAGCAACAACCGCAGAGCGTTCAGACTTTGCCTCACCCGATGAGCGGCGAATCGATAACGAGCGAGCCGTCCGTCTTGCAGCGGGTTTTCCCTAGGCGGCTTTTTACCTACCACCCCTTGGTGCAGGCCGCATGTGCGACCCCATATTCGTCATGCCAAGTCCTTCTCGGCTCACCTGAATCTCGCTGGAGAATTCTTTCCATCGAAAAAATCAGCGGCGGCGAACTGTTGCACACCCTCAAAGCCAGAAGCAGCCTCGGAACATTGCCAGAACTTGACATCGACAAGGTTCCGGCGATCGCCCGCGAGAAAGCAAATCAGGTCTATCAAGAATTGGTCGATGCCGCCTACATGGCGGGACCACGATCTGTCGTTGATCGCGCCCGCGACGCGGCGCAATGGTTTCTGGCTGCTTGGTATGCAGAGCGATCAGGCGATAGGAAGTTCTACAACCATGATCTTCAGCCGTTGATCGATGCGATCAACCAACATGCGAAGGCACAAAAACCAGCGGAAAGGCTGATCCCTGCGACGATGAAACTCGCCCTACGGCCAGACCTGATCGAGACGGTCGTCGCAGCCGGGCAAATTCCTGCTCGGCTACACGCCCGAAAACCGCATGAAGAGCACGCGCGAGACCTGCGCCCCGTGCTTGAAGAAGATGCCGAGTGTGCGATAGCGTGTGTTGGCCTTTTGCTGCGCGAGTTCGGGTGGGCTAAATGCCCCACCCTCCCCGGCGGCGCCCTCAACCCTGATACGGCGGCAGAATCATCGTCCGGTTGACCAGCACATTGAACGTATAACCCGGCCGGATGTTGAGCGTCGGCTGAATGTTCAGGTTCTTGTTGAGCAGGTTCGTGCCGACGGTGTTGATCTGCTGCGCAAGAGCACCCGCCGCCTGTTGGCTGGCGCTCGGTGTGGTGAGCGCGTTGCCGGTCTGTGGCTGGCTCAACTGCGCGCCGACCCCCAGCATGCTCATCAGAATGGCGCTGCCAAAAATCCGCGCATAGTGGTTGTCCACCTGGTCAGACAGGCCGCTTTCGCCCTGCCCGTCCGCGCCGACCATGCCCTTGAGATCGATCATCGACCCGTTCGGGAAGATCAGCCGGTTCCATGCCACCAGCACGCGGCTCTGGCCATAGGCCACGTCGCTGCTGTACGCGCCGATGATCTTGGTGCCCTGTGGGATCAGGACGACGCTGGGATTCAGGCTGTCGTACACGGTCTGCCGGACCATGCCAGTAATCGTGCCGGGCAGGTCACTGTCGATTCCGGTTTGCAGAACGGCGGGGATGACCGAACCGGCGAACAGTTCGTTATTGGACGCCTTGGGCTGCACGGCGGCCTGCAGATAGCCGTTGTCAGCCTGGTTCTGCTGGGCGTTCAGGAAGCTTTGATTGCCAGATTGCGCGCCCGCGCCCCCCATGCCATTCATGCCACCCAGCGAGGCCAGCAACTGGCGCACGTTCGGGTCATTCGCGGCCTGCGGATTCTGCGCCATGTCCTGCGCCAGTTTGCGCTGCATGGCAAGCAGGTCTTCCGGGCTGGACTGATTCCGGCTCGCTCCTGCGGTCTGCATCAGCCCCTTGCCGCCGACGCCGGTCTCCGCCAGGTTGGCGCTTTGGTCCGCCAGCACAAGACCTTCCAGACGCTTGTAGTGTTGCTCGACAAGCCACTGGTGATATTTCTGCGCGGGCGTCAGGGCCGTGGGTTGACTGGGTTGCAGCGTCACCCCTTGTGGATGGGCGAGCGCATCCCCTGCCCCGCTGGCTGCGGGCGCGGGCGTTGACGCGACCACAGCCGGCACGACGCCGCCGACTCCACGCACGGCAAAGGCGCTGGACTGTGATGCGGTCGGCGTCGGGGCGGCGCTCATGCCGACTTGATCCGTGCTGCTGGCCGATAAGCCGTCCGAAGGCGCGGATTTGCTGCCCGACGTGGCGATGCCGATCAGGATCAGCGCGCTGAGCATGGTCAGCCCGCCGAACATCATCGTCTTGCTTTTCTTGGACAGGCGCTTGCCCTGCTTGGGCTCGGCCTTGAGCTTCATGCCTGCGTCCCCGTTCTTGGTCTTACCAGGTCCGATCACGTCGGCGATCGGCGGAAGTTCGGCGACTGGCGCCTCCCCTTCAATCGCGCCCGCGGGTTTGCTGTCGTCATTCATTTTGCTTGCCCCTGTGTTGTGGACTGTGGTTTAGCGCGCCCAGCCGAAGAACCCGCTGTCCTGCCCGCCGTGCTGGCAGACCACGGTGCGGGCATCCTTGCCGACACCCAGCGTCAGGTTGAACTTGCTCGGCAGGCCGTCGATGACGTAATAGCCATGCACCAGACGGCTGTTCATCAGTTCGGTGGACCCGTTGCTGGTGTTGAACACAGCGGGCGCATCGGTGAATTTCATCGACTGCGGCATCTGCAAGTAGGTGTGGCCGCCACCGGCGAACACGCGCACGGGCAGCATGCTGGTGTCGTTGTCGCCGTTGTCCGCCTTGCAGGTGAAGTCGAAGTCCAGCTTGGCGGGGTCGATGTCACCCAGCGGCGCAACCACGGCCTGTTTCTTCGCTTCAGCCTTGGCCAGTTCGGCGGCGCGTGCCTGCGCGGCCTGCTGCTGCATGTTGATGACCAGTTGCTGTGGGTCGTAGAAGCCGACCAGCGGCACATAGTCGTGCGCGTCGCTCTTCAGAGTCATGTAATAGACCCGCCCGGCGTCGGTCGTCACGACCAGGTTGGTGACCAGCCCGGCCTGCGTTGGCTTGACGATGACCACAGGCCGATCTCCCGCGTTGGTCGGCTGCACCAGCCAGCGCACGCTGTCACCGATGCTCAGGCTGGTGATGTGCTCGCCAGGTAGGAGGTTGATGACGCAGACATGGAGCGGCGCGCAGGTGATGGTTGGGCGGCTCTGCCCGTAGGCGTACATGACCTGGCCGTTGGTGCCGATGATGTCGTTCGCCACCCCGGTTTGCAGCCACTGCTGCGCAGCGGCGTCGGTGGCGCGGTAGGACAGTGGCACAGGCGGAGTCTGGTTCACCAGTTCATGGCTGGTCCGCCCGTTGTCGGGCGTGCCGACCGGGGGAATCGTGCCTGCTGCAAAGGCAGGGGCAAGGAAAGAGGCCGACAGGGCGGCGGCAAGAAGGGTGCGTTTCATGGGAATCACTCCGGGTGAGATGGAAATGGGGTGGATCAGGACACGCTCTGCGTCCAGTTGAGGGACTGAATGAAGATGCCCAGTGGGTTGTCCAGCATGACTTGCGGCTTGTCGGCCAGCTTGGCGTCCACGCCGACCGTGATCTGGGCTTTCCAGTGGGTCGTCGTGCTGTTCTGGCCTGGGGTGGCTTTGACCTCCGTCCAGTTCACCTGATAGGTATTGGCCCCGGTCGGCAACACGCTGTTGACCTGCGGGTTGACGGTGTAGGCGGCGCCAAACGGGCTGTTCGCCTTGAACCAGTCGCTCACGGTGCTGGCCGCGTTGCTCGACAGCATCGCGTAGCTGCGATTGAGCAGGTTCTGCTGCGCGGTCTGGTCGGGCAGCACCATGCGGGTGTTGACAATCCAGTTGGCCAGTTGCGCCTCGATGATCCGCTGGGTCACGCCTGAGCCGTTGCTGGGCTGCGCCACGGCGATCGGGCTGCCCATCTTGTCGATGGCGACCACGAAGGGTTTGATCTTGCTCTGCGCGCCGATGTAGGCCACGCCCGCCACGGCGACGGCGGCCACGGAGAGCGCGGCGATGGCGGCGATGCGCCACGAGCGGGCACGGGAGATTTGATCGCCGTAGCGCTCGTCCCACTCGCGGCGGGCATTGAGATAAGGGTTGGCTTGAGCCATGAGGATTCTCCTTTGTGAGGGTTGCTTGATCGGTTATGTGCGAGGGGCGGCAAAACGCTTTGCGACGCGCTTTGTCGGCCTGCGCTTTGCGGGCATGCCTGGATTCGCAGGCTTGCTGCCGATGCCCCAGGCCTGCTGTAGATCGAAGCCGGTCAGCCAGCCCCATTCGGAAACCTTGCGCTTGGGGCCTCTTGCGACGCCCCGCGAGGTGGGTGGTGTGAGTTGGGGCTTCATTGCAGATACAACTCGAATTCGGGCTCGGCCAGAATGGCGACCACGGACGGTTTCCACAGAATCTGGTAGCCCGAGTGCTTGCCGTTGCTGTAGGGATAGGCTTCGCCATGCAGCTTGCCCGCCTCGGTGAGTTCCCATTCGCCCCGCGCATTGCGCCGTTGCAGGCCCAGGCGCTCCAGCAGCCGGTTGGTGGTGACGGCAGGCTCGGCAATCGCGCGCCCGACGGCGGTCGCGTTCATCGTCGCCATCGGCTCGGAGTTCCGAGGCAGCGCCGCCCGAAAGCCGTCCAGGTGCAGGCCGGTTTCGCGCTCGATCACGCTCAGGGCGACGGCGGCGGCCATCGACGTCTTCACGCCGGGCACCGCAGCGATCATCTGCTGCACTCCGATCAGCGCAGCTACACGGGTTTCCAGGTTGTCGGTCAACCCGCGTTGTGCGCGAGCCTGCCGCTGGATGTCCACCAGGGTCGGGTGAACCGAGTAGGTGCCGGTCTTGCGGATCGCGGGTAGGACTTCGCTGGTCACCCAGCGCTTGAAGCGCTTGGCTTCGGGTTTGCGGCTGCCGAGGATCAGGGCGTAAACACCCGACTCGTTGATGTGGTTCTGACGCTGGCGACCACCCGCCGTAAGGGTGTCCAGTTTCTGGACATCCTCAAGATCGACGTGCGATTCGAGCGCCTGACGCGAATTGCCGAACCCCAAAATGGAGCAGACATCGCTGGCGCTGAACCACGGCAGGCCCGCGTCATCCACCTGCACGCGCACGGCGGTGGATTCAAACTGGAAGGCGATCAGGTCGCCTGGATTGGATTGCATTTCGGCATCTCCGAAAGGGTGGGGATACCGGGATATGCGCCGGGGGCGGCAAAGCGCGATGCGTACCGGGCGCTCAGGTGGGCGATGCTTTCCTTGCCCCTGCTGTTGCCTTTGCAGTTGCCTTTGACTTTGGCGTTCAAGGCGCAGCCGAGAACGCTGCCCTTCGGGTCTCGGGCGGAGCCTGAGCAGGTGGGGACGAGCGCACAAACGCAGAAAAACAAGCACGCCAGTGCGCAGGTTTTCGAGGCTTGTGGGCACGGCCCCCTACCCTGCACTCCTTTGGTCTGCCGAATTCTTGGGCTGAATTGAAAACAGGGGTTCGCGAAGCGGTTCGATAGGGGTTCGCTGAACGGTTCGTGAGAGGTTCGCGCAGCGGTTCGATAGGGGTTCACGAGGCGGTCCGATAGAGGTTCGCACAGCGGTTGGAAATCGGTTCGGTGTGCGGTGCGGCCCGTTTTGCCGGCAGCGGTGCATAACCCCACATAGACAACCGTTGAGTCAGACATGAGCCAGAAGCCCGAAAAAGCACAGAAGATGTCTCGCGCCTCTTACCTCCTGGGGATCGATCTTGAACAGTTGAGATCGCACAAGGATGCGGCGGGGGCCGCGTTGGATTTGGAGCCACACTCGAACAAAATCGCTGAAATGCTCAGTAGCGGCATCCCTGCCGTCACGATTCTCAAAACCGTGAGTGCCCGTCTTGGAATCAGCCATCATGTGGCCGCTCGCGCCATTCAAATCTGCCTGAATGGAACCGGGATCGAGTTCAAACTGCCGCGCGGACATCGCCCCCGGAAATCTGAACTGGGTGACGATCTGCGGCAAGCCGCCTCGCCTGCACCGCCCGCGGAAACCCAAGGGGCAAAGAAAGAGGTGACTGGCGATGCCTTGCCTGCGCCTGTCGCCGCGCCCGCTGCGGTCGGGCCGCAGCCACCGGCACAGCCTGCACCCACCCCTGCGCCGACTTCATCGAAAAGACGGCTAGCCCCGTGCGAGATGCTGTTGATCGACGCGGAAGTGGAGGGCGACTCAGTGCATCTCGACGAGTATCTCTACAAACAGCTCGCGCGCTTCGAGTCGGGAATCGCGGTCTTCCTTGAGGGAACGGAGAGCGAAAGAAAAACGATGATTCAAACCGTGTTCGCGGATGGGCACCGGAGTGTGCCGTACCCTCGCAGCAGCGTGAACGGCATGGTCCATGGGATGATGATCGACATTCGCAGGAATGCCGAGAGGGTATGGGCAAGCCGTCCGCAAGGCCCGCCTTCAGGCGAGCGAATCAGCATGCCGCCCTGAACGGTTCGCCGATCGAGCCCGAACGGTTCCCTAGTTTTGATGAAACCGTTCGCCGATTCTGACGAAACCGTTCGCCGTTTTTTCTGGAACCGTTCGCCGATTCTGACGAAACCGTTCGCTCATTTCTGTCGAACCGTTCGCCGTTTTGCCTCGAACCGTTGGCCGCCCCGAGCCGAACGGTTGGCCGATGCCGGGCGAACCGACCAGGCTGGGCACGCCCACTGCGCCGGGGCCTGCCATCTACCGGTTTGCCGGGTCGTGTGCATAACCCGTTGTCCCTTGCAACTGGAGAAAGCGACATGATCAAGACTTATTTTGTGGACGGCGACAAAGGCGGCGTCGGCAAGAGCTTCACCGCCCGCGCCATCGCCGACATGCTGATGCAGTCTGAACGATTCCGACTGCCCAAAGCGATCAACCGGGTGCTGGTGGTCGATGCCGACGAATCGAATCAGGACGTGTGCGGAGAGGGAGGCTTCCCCTGGTCGGACGCTGCGGAGGGCTGCACGGTGCAAGGCCGGTTCTACCCCATTTCCACGCCCAAGCAGTGGGTTGAAGTCGCTGACCAGACGTTCGAGATCATTGATGAATGGGATGAGGCCGACGAGGGTCGTGTGGTGTTCTCCCTGCCCGCTGGCGCTGGCCTCGCCATAGCCAGCGCGGCGGAAGTCACCGCCGTCATGGCGGCGCTGGGGGCTGTGCATGTCTGGGTCATCGGCACCGACGCCGGGTCGGTCGAGCAATTGCAGGCCCGCATCGACAAGTTCCCCGCCTTCTACCAGTCCGGCTTTGTCGTGCGCAACCTGCGCCACGGTGTGAAGGAAGATTTCACGCATTGGCAGCGCAGCAGCACGCGCGATCAGGTTCTGGCGAGTGGCTGGGTGGAGATCGACCTGCCCGTGCTCACCCCGTCCGTGGCAACCGATCTGGCGCGCACGCCTTTCTATATGGCTGAACGCGACAAGATGTCCACCACGGGCAAGAAGATCGGCATGGGATCGCTGGTGTCACTCAAGACCTTTCGCGGTGTGGCGGGTGAGCGCCTGGCCGAGCTGGAAAGGGTCAGTGCAAATCAGGCATGGGGAGAAGCAGCATGAGCATCTATTCCGATCTGATCGAGCGGTTTGCCGAAGATGGGCTTTCCTCAGTGCAGCAGGCCGAGATCGATGCGATCCGGTTGGCGACCCGGTTTGGCGATGACGACACCCTGTGGGGCGTGATTCTGCCGATGTATTTCCTGTCCAACCGCCGCGAGCAGGCCCGCGTCGATCAGGAAGCCCTACTGCGGGCGATCCAGAATGTCAGCACAGGCGGCATCGATGCGGAGAAACTGGGCAAGCTGGTGGCGCGTCACATCGACGCCGGAGACATCGAGGTGCCCGTGCCAGAAGTGGACACGGGTCGGGTTGCTAAGGCGCTTGCCAGGTCAGCCGCGCCGGAACTGGTGCAAGCCGTGGAAGCCAGTCTGGATAGCCGGGTGGTCAAGCTCGATGCCGACGCCGCCCACGCGGCCATCAAGGCTGCCGTCTCCGACTCGCTGTTCTCGTGGCAGGTTGCCGCCGGTGCGGCGGTGGCGCTGTTGCTGGTGGTGGCCGCCTACTGGTGGGGCGGTCACCAGATGGAAGCCCAGTACCGTCCGCTGGTGCAGCAACTCCAGGCGCAGGTGCGAGCCGATCAGTCGCCGTCGCGGCGATGATCTGGCGGACGTGAACGAACGACCCGGCTTCGTGCCGGGTTTTTTACTTGAGCGCTCGCCGCAGGTCAGACCAGTCCGTGCGGACGCGGTATGAAGCGGCCTTCAACTTATGGCGAGCCAGGCGGTATAGGTCTGCCGACAGGTTGGTGGCGAACCGCCAAACCGCTGGGGCTGCATGCTGGACGACTGCGATCCAGGGCTTCCAGAAGCCTCTGAACAACACCAGGATCGCCATGAATCCCATGAACCCCATCCAGTAGTCCACCGGGCCGGTGTGCAGCCCAAGCGCCAGGTGAAACACCCAGGCGGCCAGAGCGAGCGGCCAGAGCAGGAGAACCAGAAACCACGCCCAACGAATGAGCATCCATGCCTGTTTGATGTAGTGCATTTGCGTTCTCCTGGTCAGTGGCGGGCCACCGCATCGGCAAGCACTCTGGCGGCCCATTTGTTCATGCTCTGCCCCGCGCGCGCCGCCGCCTTGAGCGCAGCGGCATGCACGCTGGGATCGACTCGCAGCATCAACTTGCCCGATGCGGGCCTTTCGGTGGACTGCCCCAGCTTGGCGCAGGCTTCGATGTAGTCATCGATCGATGCATGGAAAGCCGCTTCGAACTCGGCCACGGATTCGCCGTGGAAAGCGATGATGTCGGCAATGTCCAGCACCCGGCCTACGAGAATCTTGTCGTCCGGGTCATAGCTCATGCTGGCTGTATAGCCCTTGTACGTCATGACATTGTTCATGCTGTCACTCCCAACTTCTCCAGGTATTCGCGCACCGCTCTGACGCGGTACTTCAAGGCTTCCTTCTGCGGGTGTGGCCTGTGGAAATAAGCGCGCAGACCGTCCTTCTCGAAAGTGACTGAGGAACCCGCGCCCTCAATCACCCGGCAACCTACAGCCACCAGCAAGGCTTCGATCCTGGACCACTCCAGATTGCCATTCACCGGCATGGAGAAGACCGCTTCGAGCGTTCTTTTTTGCTTGCTGTTCATAAGAATATGATAGCACATGATGATTGCATTAAAGAAATTTTTGCAATCAAACAACGCGCCTTTGCCGCCCCTCGTGCATATCCCTTGTGTCTACACCACAAAGGAATGTCATGCGCATCTCGCCTCTTTTTGCTACAGGGCCGCTCATCGTTGCGCTGGCTTTGTTTGCTGCGCTTCCTGCCGCCCACGCGGGTCAGATCAGCCTTGAAATCACAACCGCGTGCGTTCACAACAAGTCCGCAGCCCGCCGCGATCTGAACCAGGTCAACCCCGGTCTGGGCATCGAGGGCGCCGTTACGCCGGACTTCGGCCTCGCGGGTGGCTTTTACCGAAACAGCTTCAAGGAAACGAGCTGGTACGCAGTGGGACAGTGGACGCCACTGCATATTCGCCTGCCCGCCGGGTGGGACGTGAGCGCGGGCATTGAGGGCGGTCTGGTTAGCGGGTATGCCCACACCAATCCAGCGGCCCCATTCGGCGCAGGGGCGTTGATCCGTATGCGAGACGCGAGCAGGTGGGGCATCAACGTGGTGGCGGTTCCGAATCTTGGGGCGAGTTCTGGCTTTGTCGGACTGCAACTGGTCGCGCCGCTATGAGGTCCGTCAAGTCATTCCTTGCCCCCGCCTTCGCCCTGGCTTTCTTGGCCTGCCTAGGCGCAGGGACGTCCTGGAATATCGGGCACGCCCAGGCTGGCCCCTGGCTCGCCCTCGTGCCGGTGGTGGCCGTGCCGTTCGGTCAGAGATGGTGGGCGCGCTGGTCTCTTGCGGTTGCCTATTACCTGGCTGGCTCGATCTCCATCGTGCCGTCCGCTGCGTCGTTTTTCGGCGCGCATGCGCTTGTGGCGGGCCTCGCCGCCTGGGTCGGCTCATCGCTGCTGTTGGCCCTGCCGTGGGTGCTGGCGCGTGGGCCAGTGGGCGCGCTGGCTGCGGTGTTGATTGATGCCGTGCCGCCCTTCGGCCTGATCGGCTGGCTGTCCCCTTTGACGGCGGCAGGCGCGCTGTTTCCCGGCACGGCGACGGCGGGCCTGGTGCTGTGCCTGCTGCTGATCCTGGCCCTTGGCGCGTTGGCCCGGCATCGGCAGTCGGTTGCCGCCTGGTCGGTCATCCTGTTTGCTGCCGGGTCGGCCATCGGGTGTGTGACCACCTTCACCCCGCCTGGTCCGCCCAATGGGTGGGTTGGGGTCAACACATCGGTTCTGCCCAGCGGGGGTGATGTGATGAAGTCCATTCAGAACAATCAGAAGGTCATCGCCGCCGCACTCGAACAAGGCAAAGGCGCGCGGGTCGTGGTGCTGCCCGAAGCCGTGCTCGATGATTGGTGGCCTGGCACGCAGGCGCAGCTCGCCGCTGCCGTGCCGAAGGGCCAGATGTGGCTGATCGGGGTCGAGACGCAGGCCCCTGGCGCCCGCTGGGATGCCGCCGTGGCCGTGAGGCATGGACGTGCAGACCCTGAACCGCTGTTCCGCGCTGCGCTGCCTATGCCTTGGAGTATGTGGCGGCCGGGCTCTGAAGGCTCCTACCTCGCGGCGTGGTGGGAGCCTGTGCGGGTTGTTGCTGGTGAGCGGGTGTGGGCCAGCGTCTGCTTTGACCAGGTGTTGCCGTGGGTGTGGTTTGAAGGGCTGATTCAACACCCGGATGTTGTGCTTCTTCAGGCGAACGCATGGTGGGCCAAGGGCTGGAACCCGGCACCGGCAATCCAGGAAGCGCAGGCTGATGCGTGGGTGCGATTGATGGGTTTGAAAAAGGTATATGCCAAAAACAAAACTTGAGGCATAATAGATATTGGGTTGTTATTTGCCAAAAATTTGTTGACGCGCGAGTCGGCATCGGTTAGGATGGTCTTAATCATGCAATCCGCCCGCCGCCACGCACGAGCCACACAGGCATCTTTGAAAAGGGATCACCGCGTGTTTGCCACGCCCTTGGTTGTGGCCATCGCCATGCTCACACTCGTGCTGGCATGGGCTTCGTGGTGCGCAGCGGATCATCAACCCATTGTTTTGCCCGCCTGGGCACCAGGCCTGGTGTTCTGGCTCATTCTTGGGATCGCGGGTTTTTTCATGCCGATGGTCAGCCTGATGCAGCGCATCAGAATTGATGAAATAAAGAATCTGAAGGCGGCGCTGGCCGAACTTGAAAGCAGCTTGCGCCAGGCGATCGAGCGTGGCGCAGATGCCTCCACGCCCCGCCTGGGCAATGATCTCACTCGTGGCCTAACCTCATTCCTCGCGCTCCCCCCGCCCGTGCGGGCTGGGATTCAGCATGTCTGCCTCACCCCGCGCATCCTGGCGCAACGCCCCATCTACACCCGCGTCCCGCGCGGGTGAACTCTTGAATTAGAGAAAGTCAGCCCGCCTCCCCCGCGCGGCCGACCAAGCCCTCCCCCATCCTCCCGGCGAGGCTGCACCACAAAGGTGCAGAGATGCAAGCTCAAAATCATCAGATTCAAACCCGCGCCACAGGGCGTCCTGGCCGCCCCGTCGGCTCGCGCAACACACCGCCCCTCGGCATGTTGGACGTGGATGGTCTTGCCAAGTTGTTAGGCTATTCACCGCTGACCGTCCGGCGCCACGCGGCTCTCAAGCCGTGGAAGCTGCCCCCGCGCATGAACATCCCCGGTCGGCTGCTCTGGTCGATCAGTGTGGTGGAGGCCTGGCTGGCCCAGCGCACACCAAAGCTGCCATCGGCATCCCCGATGGACACGGCGCCGGCGCCTTCGCAAGGCATCGATCTGTCCACAGCATTCGCTATCGCATCCGTCCCTGCCAAGGCCCCGGGCCGCGGTCGTCCTCGCGGCAGCAAGTCAATCAAGACGAAGTGAGGTCAACCATGCCCACCGCCACCCAGGCGGTGGGCGTGGTTGTTGCCACGCCTGCCGCATCGCGTTTTGCCTCCCCCGCGCATATCCCCCTTATCCAAGGGGGAAACATGCAAGCCAAGCAAACTGCCGCCACCCGCAACGCGCCCGCCCGCGCCGCCATGTCGCGGGTCATGCGAGATTATTTTGATCGGCATCGCGGGCACATCGATGCCGCCGATGCTGCGCGTGCTGAAAACAGGCAGCGCGCCGCCGGACAGCCCAAAATCCCCATGCCTGCCTCCCTGCCACCGCTCGGCCTGTTCGCCACGGTCGGTCTGGGCAAGAGCCAAGGCGTGCAGTTCATCGCCGAGGCGGCCTACACAAAGGGCCTGCCGGTCCTCATTCTTGTGCCAACCCATGATCTGGCGCAGCCCTACTTTAATCAGCTTCAGCACTTGGGCGATGCCGTGAGGGTTTATCAAGGCCGCCGTGCGCCTGGGGACGACCCTGCGAATCCTGGCTCGCATGCCTGCTATCAGATCGCCCCGGTGGCGATCGCAGGCGACATGAACCATCGGCCCGCCCAGAGCCTGTGCAAGAAATGCGCGCACGGGGCGTCCGGGGTCATCAAATTCGTCACGCGCGATCAGATGCGAATCCAGCGCGCCCAGGACTTAATAAGAAGCTACGGCCTGCGCGAGCAGGACGTGCCGCCGTGCCAGTTTTTATTCAAGGGCTTGCCCGATCAGATGGCCGCGCAGATTGTGATCGCGCCCATCCAAGCCTTTAGCGAGGCGCTGGCGACCTGGAGGGAGGTTGAGCCTGAAAGCGGATTTGCGTTGCGCGAAACGCAGCGCTTGGTCATCGTTGATGAGCACATTCCGCTGTCCAAGGAAGTGCCGATCCACAGCGCCGACGTGGCCGGCTGGCGGCGTCGGCTGGGTGGTTTGCAGGACTCCCTGCGTGATCGCTCGGCAGGGATCGAGCGCAAGGGTGAACTGACCGAAGATGAGCAAGCCGATCTTGAGAAGATCAAGGCCCTGCACGACCTGCTGCCACAGATTGACCATGCCTTCGCTGAGCTTGGCGCCGCGATCGCACTGGACAGACTGCCCGGCCAGGCGCTCTCCGAAACCCTGATCGGCCTGCACAAACAGGCCGGCAAGCTGGGCGGTGTCGTGGGCGGCACGGCAGCGTGGGAGCGTATCGGATTCGACGCCGAGGCCAACGAATTTCACATTCCGCTGCGTGCGCTGGGAACCCTGGCAAACAACCTCTTGCAAGGCACGCTGCGAGTTGGTGGCGAGGATGACGAGGAAAAAGCCTGTTTGTTCGCGTACGAAACCTCGCCCATCGTCGAGTGGGCGCGGGGCATGGGCAGCACGGTGTTCATGGATGCCACGATGGGGGATGACATGCAGGAATTCATCACGAAGGCTGGCGGCTGGATTCACCACGCCGGCGCGGAGCAGAACATGCGCGTCACACGGCGCACCGGAAGGCTGTATGCCCGTGGCGACGTGCGCAAAACGGAAGAGTATCTTGAGATCGCCAAAGCCCGTATGACCGAGATCGCCCAGATCGCCCAGAGCTTGAGTCGGCCGGCGGCGATCATCACACACAAGGCCTATCTGAAATACTCGGCGGAAGCCTGGCGCACCGACGACGCTGCAGATGATGTCGCGCATGAGTTTCAACTGAAAACCGGCGTCGGCATCGGCTGGTTCGGCAAGCACGATCGGGGACTGAACATCTGGTCTGGACATCACATCGCGCTGGTGGGCATGCCGCTGCTATCCAAGGCTGCCATTGCCGGGCTCTATGCCGCCACTCGCAACGCCATGGTCGACGTCGGGCTGGGCGACCAGTGGCCGGTATGGGATGGGGTGATGGACAAGGAAAAGCCTGACGCCGATGGCCCGCCGCTGCCACTCATGCCGGGCGTGCGTGCCTGGCTGATGGACACCTACGCCCAGGGGGTGGCGCAAGCCATCGGCCGAAACCGGGCGGTCAACCACGACGGCGAACCACTGCAAGTCGATTTGTGGGGTGGCATCCAGACTGACGAGATGGATCGCGCGCTGCTGAAGTACGGCATCACCATCCACGACCGACAACTCAACCCGATGAGCAAGACCGGGCCGAAGCCCGATGAAGGCGCTGTGCAGGAGGCCATCGACATGATCCTCGCCGCCGGCGGGAGAGTGAGTGAAAGGGCGGTGCGACAGGCGCTGGTCGGGATGCGCAAAAAGGCATCCAACCAGGCAATCCGCGACTATCTGCGCAACATGCGCGACGCGGGGACCATCCCGGCTGCCCTGCGCGTCAGTCGCGGCGAGGACGCGCCCGCAACCCCACAAGAATCGCTCAAGATCGTTCAATCCGAGTCGGTTGAGTCATTGCCCTGCGCGATTGAAATCGTCGATTCTGACCCAGTGGAAGACCAAAGCAAAAGTCAAGACCAAGGCACCCCGCTTCGCGGGCGCGAAAGGCAGGGGCAAGAGGAAGGGTCGGGCGGTGGCGTTGATGCGGCTGCGGTGACTGAGCCCATTTCCTTGCCCCTGCCTTTGCCCTTGTCCTCGACTGCGCCGAATTCTCATAAAGAACATAGGAAGTATTGGGAACTCGGCGCAGTCGCCGCAGATGCGTGTGATGCCGAGCCGATCGACGCGGACGACGACCCGGCATTTGAAGACTGGCTGGAGAGCATGGTGCTGCAAGTCGCCGCGGACATCGAGGCCGATCTGGCTGCGGAAGCCGCCGCGGAGGCTGAAGCTGCGTGCGGCTCAGGCGGCCCGCAAGGGCGGCGCAAGCACGATTGCCCCCTGGCGAGCATAACCGAGTGTGAGCACGGCGCGGGATGACCGCGCAAGCCATCCAATCAACCCAGCGCAAGGAGTCCGCCATGCCGTTTGGCAAACGCAAGCCCAAGGCCCAGAAGCCGGTCAACGAGAAGGAGCTGACAGTGGCCAAGCAGCGCAACGCGCAGGTGCGGCGCGCTGGGCTGCGGCCGTTCCTTTCGCCAGGCTGGATCGATCCCCGCACGCAACCCATCATCGACGAGATGCTGGCAGAGATGCGGGGACGTTACAGACTTCACGATGTTCTTTTCTTCCTGCGCGAGCCGATGCTGGCCGAGCCGAAATACCTGGTCGCCGCCTGGCGGAGCGGCAAGGGCGATCCTTGCCTGATGAAGCTGGTCGAGACGCCAGAAGAAGCCCTGCACGAGATGCAGCAGGTCTGGCGTGAGGTTGTGTTGGAAAGCTATTGCGGAGGCGATGACGACGACGCATGGGGCCGCGATCGCGGGTCATGGGGGTCGCCCTGGGACGTGGTTTGGTGAGGCGCCTGGATCACCCTATTTGCAGCCCGCCGAAATGCGGGCATTTTTTTGCGTTGTTGATAACAAGAGTTATCTTCAACGGGGAGTCGAATTTCTCGCGCGTGATTCCAAGCCTGCATCAATTCCCTGCGCGTTGATCAGCTATCGAATACAGGCGGCGCTGTGCGAGGGCTTCCGCGTGCACTTTGGCTCCAACCGAATAGGTACGGACGACTTCGTTTGGTAAGACTGAGGACCAAGCCTAAAGAGAGCTGAAAACCAAGCCCAAGATGAGCAAGAACACGCCTGCCGCGTCGATATGCAGGCCGCCAGCGCCGAACTTGTCCAGGCGTTCATCTATGGCGCGAGCAGCCTCTCTTCTTGCCTGTTGTTCTTGCCGAATTGCCTCGGTGCGCTCCCCCCGTTCAGCCGCGACCAACTGGTTAAGTCTGGACTGCTCATCGCGAAGTCTGGTGAAATTTGACTCGATCGCCTCGAGCCTAGCTTCAAGTGAATCACCCGGTTGAGCTTCTTTCCAAACAGTGAGAATCGCCGCTGAACCCATAACCCCGAGGGTTGAACTGCCATGCGCGTAATTTATTTGCGTTGACTGTTTCCACAGGGGACGCCGACTAAAGCCATGGGCTAACTTCGTCTTGAGCCCTCGTCGGCCAAAGAGTTTCTGGCGCTCGAACAACCCCCAAGCAACCGCGAGCGTTCCAAAGATTTGAAGCGCCGCGCCTGAGTGGTGCAGTCCGTCGGCGATGGTGCCCGAGGATAGGATGCCAAAGAGGACGGTAAAGGCGGCCAATACAGGCGGCGCCAACACCTGGCGCAAATCAGGGTCAAGCGCCATCCACCTGACTAGGCTTACTAGGTATTTGACGATGCGAATCATCGTGAGAGATGTAGTGCTGGCAAGCGGAAACAATTCCAAGATTGCAGCCACGCGAGTCCTGCTGTCTGAATTTTATCGACTTACGCACGCAGCGGGATGACCTCAGCCCCAGCCTTGAGCTTGCCCAAATAGTCCGCCCAGGCCGCGGGGACCGGGGTTTGGAGATGGGTCTTTGACATCCCTGCCGTCACCCACCTCCAGTAGAAAGCGCGGCCGAAGTTGGGCTATGCCCTAGATTTCGAATGTGCGGTGGCTATGGGGTTGTTTTGAGAGCTCAGACCAAATTCCATCGAGCTTCGATTGCAGCAATTTCATGCTTATAGGATTCGAGCGGCAGCGGCAAGAATGTGCCCATCTTTACATAGAACGATCGCGTGTAGGCAGCCTGCTTCAACTCATCCGGCAAATGAGGCTCAAGTGTTATGTATTCCGGGTGATGCTGAAGCATAGAACGCAGGTCCCCACCATCGGACCGCAGCTTGTCTGAAATTTCAATGAGCATTGATCGCCATCGCTTAATCTGCGCGCGTCTCTGCTCATCCCGCCGCTTACGCTCGTCAAGATGGAATCGAACATATGGCGCAACGATGGCCGACATCGCACCGCCAACGATGGCAGAACAAAAGGACACGATAGCAACAAGGATTGTCTGGTTCAAATTTCACCTCGGTTTCATTCTGCGGTCGCCCGGCTTTTTAGCCTCCGATCTTGGCATCCTCCACCAGATCTGTCCCGAATTTGAGCTTATCCATATAGTCCGCCCACTTCTGCATCAGCTCCCGCCGTTTTTCCAGCAGATCGCCGCGCCGGTAGGCCGCCTCGACCTGATTGCCGATGGTGTGCGCCAGCGCCATCTCAACGACCTCTGAATTGAAGCTAGTGTTCTCCGCTGCCCAGTCGCGAAAGCTCGACCGGAACCCGTGCACCGTCAGCCCTGGGCGCATCCCGCGCAGCAGCATCAGCATCGCCCATTGGCTAATTGTGCCGCCCTGCCCCGCTTTGCTTCGGCCCCAAAATACTGCGTCGCTGCCTTCCGTGCGCGGTATCGCCTCCAGCAGGGTCACCGCCTGCCTGGGCAGCGGCACCCGGTGTTCGCTATGCGCCTTCATGCGGATCGCTGGAACGGCCCACAGCGCCGCATCAAGATCAAATTCAGGCCATCGCGCGCCGATCACTTCGCTCGTGCGGCATGCCGTCAGGATGGTGAGTTGCAGAGCCCAGGCGCTCATGTTCGATCGCTCCCGCAGCTCCGACATGAACGCTGGCACGTCGCGCCAGACCATGGCCGCGTGATGCTCGACACGCCGCCGCTTGCTGATCGTCGGCAACAAGGCGTCGAGATGGCCGCGCCAGGCCGCAGGGTTCTCACCAGCGCGCAGGCCCCGCGCTTTCGCCGCTGCCAGGACCGCCTCGATGCGCTGGCGCACCCGCGTTGCCGTCTCGGTCTTGACGCTCCAAATTGGGCTGAGAGCGGCCAACACGTCATCGGTCGTGACATCGACAACGGCCTTGTCGCCGAATTTCGGGAAGGCATAGGTGCGCAGACTTGAAATCCAATCATCGCCATGCTTGCCGCCGTTTTCGCCCTTCCAGCCTGCCCGTAGGGACTCACAGAGCGCTTCGGCCACATCACGGAATGTCTCGACCTTTGGCTCCGGGACTTCGGTTTCATTCCCATTTACGGAATCGAATGCGGAAAAATCACCGCGCTTGATCTGCATGCGCAATTCGGCGGCCTTGAGCGTCGCGTCCGCCAGTGGCAGCGTTTCATAAAGGCCAAAACTTATGCTGCGTTCAGCCCCTCGAACGGATGCCCGGAACAGCCACAGCGCCGACCCGCCACGCACGCGAAGGTACAAACCTGGCGCCACGCGATGCTTTCCCTCGGTGCGTGACAGCTTTTTGACCTGCGCAGCGTTCAGGCTCTCGTTGAGCTTTGCTTTCATACGTCGGTCCCAAAAAAGGACACAACTTTACGCGAGACAACGTGACACAACAAGACGCATCAAAGCCTGATGAATCCAAGTAAGTTATTGATTTTTTGTTGATTATTCAATCGATATGACACGCCAAGAAGCGCACGGAAACAACAATGTCGTTCCCCCCGGCTCCACCATTAACACGTTTTCTGCAATTCGTAGAAGTCCAGAAGCCCTAGATAAATCAACGATCTAGGGCTTTTTTTCGTCTGTAGCAGTGCGCTGAAGTTCGTTGACAGCCGGTA
>Ga0315298_1000893_pt1 | contig 57061 bp, 50 predicted proteins | sample WHS_1_MG_FD_203077 | JGI IMG/M metagenome (GOLD analysis project Ga0315298, IMG submission 203077) | Extremophilic microbial mat communities from Washburn Hot Springs, YNP, Wyoming, USA - WHS_1_MG | ecosystem: Environmental > Aquatic > Thermal springs > Hot (42-90C) | place: USA: Wyoming... | reverse complement strand
CCATATTGAGTAAGATGATAGATTCTTTAGAGAAGAAATAGATAATCGTTACTTTTCTCTCATCCCTCATCACTTTTCCCTTTTCACTCCAGCGGAGCTGGGATGCCTGATGAAGAAGGGATTGCGATAAAGGCTAATCTTTGATTAGCAGGTGTAAGGTAAAAGGAGAAGGGGAAAAAGTGCACTCATCTCCTTACAAATACTTCACATTAAAGACCCTCCATATTCTTTGTTTTTATATTTTCTTTTGCATCGTTGGGATTTTTGAGATATCCTTTTCCCATTTAAAAGAGTTAAAAGGGGCCAAAGAGGTTTATGCGAATCTTAGCGATTGAGACCTCCTGTGACGACACAAGTGCAGCGGTTGTTTTAAATGGAAGGAAGATCCTTTCCAACGTGGTTTCATCCCAGGTTGATGTTCATCAGAAGTATGGAGGGGTTGTTCCGGAGTTGGCTTCGAGAAAACATATCGAGATGATTGTTCCGATTGTAAGCGAAGCCCTCAAGAGAGCCGGAATCACACTGAGAGAGGTTAACGGAATCGCTGTGACCCATGGCCCAGGATTGGTGGGATCGATTTTAGTAGGCCTTTCTTTTGCCAAATCGATTGCCTTTGCCACTGGAATTCCATTTGTGGGGGTCAACCATCTCGAAGCCCATCTTTCGGCGGCTTTTCTTAAGGAAAGGGTCCCCAGATTTCCCTATATCGGATTGGTCGTCTCTGGAGGCCACACCGCTCTTTTTAGAGTAGATGGATTTGGAAATTATAAACTTTTGGGTCAGACCAGAGATGATGCAGCAGGAGAGGCTTTTGACAAAGTAGCAAAACTCTTAGGCCTTGGTTATCCAGGTGGGCCAGTGATCGATCAACTCTCCAAAGAGGGCAATCCTAAAGCCATTCGTTTCCCAAGGGCTTCACTTGGAAAAGACTCTTTGGATTTCAGTTTTAGTGGACTTAAGACCGCTGTGGTCAATTATATGAAGAATCACCCTGAACCATTGGGAGGGTATCCCCAGAGTTTTATCTGTGACATCGTATCCAGCTTTCAAGAAGCAGTCATCGATGTATTGATAAAGAAGACGTTTCAGGCGGTGGGACAACAGGGTGTTAAAAGAGTAGTCATTTCTGGAGGCGTGGCTGCCAATTACCTTCTAAGGCAAAGAATGGAGCAAGAAGCCTTGAATCAGAAGATAACGATCTATATCCCTTCACCCAATCTGTGTACCGACAATGCGGCCATGGTGGGAGTAGTGGGGTATGAGTATTTGAAAAGAGGAATTCGGTCAGATTTATCTCTCAATGCATTTTCAAATCTACCCCTAAATGAAACTTAGAAAGTGAATAGTAAAATGTGGTTTAACTCTCTTTCCGCTCTCCACATTCTCTGCTTCACCCTTAAGGGGATAAAGAAATAAGTGGGATCGATAAAAAAAGAATTGGTAGATCTTGGAATATTTCCTAAGAAGAGATTGGGTCAGCACTTCCTTGTGGATAGAAACATTTTGGATAAAGTGATTCGAACTGCCGAGGTGACTAAGGAGGATGTGGTTCTGGAGGTTGGACCTGGACTTGGGGAGATGACTTTTGGCTTATCGCAAAAAGCGAAAAGGGTCATCGCTATTGAGATCGATTCAAAACTGGTGGATCAATTGAGGATAAAGTTTGAGGATATTCCCAATTTAGAAATCGTCCAAGGAGATATCCTTAAATATGACTTTTCCCCTCTCTTTCAAAAAGCAGGAAGACCCATGAAGGTCGTTGCGAACCTCCCCTACCAGATCTCTACTCCACTTCTCTTTAGGTTCCTTGAAGAGCGAGAAAAATTTTCTTCCCTCCTCTTAATGCTTCAGAAAGAGGTGGCTCAAAGACTTATTGCCTCTCCAGGAAATAAGGAATATGGGCCTCTATCGATCTTTGTCCAGAGGGTTTCGGAAGTCTCCATCCGCTTTTTCATCAAACCCATTGCCTTCTTTCCTCCTCCCAAGGTGGATTCTGCACTGGTAGAGATAAGATGGAGAAAGAGCCCATTGGTTGATTTAGAAGATGAAGGATGGTTTAAAAAAGTGGTTCAGGGCTGTTTTAACTACCGTCGTAAAACGCTTATCAATGGACTAAGATATTCAGGCCTTCCCCTACCGAAAGACATCGAACAGAGGATGAAGAGAATCCATTTGAATCCACAAAGGAGGCCAGAGACGCTCACAATTAAAGAGTTCTCTTCTCTTGCGGAAATATTAAAACCTTAAAGACAAGGTTTTAAAAATTTTATCTTAATTATCAATAAGTTATACAATTTTTCGAGAATGTGGTTTAAGTTTTTTATTTGAAAAAAGATAGAAGAATGGTTATTTTAGGGGTAATAAACAAGGAGGTTCAAATAAGATGAATTTGGATAAATTTACCCTAAAGGCACAAGAGGCCCTGCAAGGGGCAAAGGCCATTGCTGAACAGAAACATCATCAACAGATAGATGTGGAACACCTTTTGTTAGCCCTCATTGGGCAGAAGGAAGGGATTGTGATTCCCATCCTTCAAAAATTGGGGGTTAACCCAGATCTCATTGCCTCTCAACTTGAGAGTGAGTTAAACCGAATTCCACAGGTGACCGGAGCGGTTCAGCTCTATCTCTCCAGCAGGCTTAATGAAATCTTTAACATGGCCTGGAAAGAGGCAGAGAGATTAATGGACGAGTACCTCTCTACCGAGCATCTCCTCATTGCGATAGCAGATGAAAAGAGAGGGGCTGCCTTTCAGATTCTTCAAAGAAATGGAGTCAATAAAGATGCCATTTTTAGGGTCTTACAGGAGATTCGAGGACCCCATCGAGTCACGGACCAGAATCCAGAGGAGAAGTATCAGGCCTTAAAGCGTTACAGCCGTGACCTCACCGAGGAAGCCCGTAAAGGAAAACTTGACCCTGTGATTGGTAGGGATGATGAAATTCGCAGAGTCATTCAGGTTCTTTCAAGAAGAACAAAGAATAACCCGGTGCTCATTGGAGAACCAGGGGTGGGAAAGACGGCGATTGTAGAGGGATTAGCCCAGAGGATTGTGAAGGGAGATGTCCCTGAAACACTGAAAAATAAAAGACTGATTGCGCTTGATTTAGGGGCTCTCGTCGCAGGAGCAAAGTTTAGAGGAGAATTTGAAGAGAGGCTAAAGGCGGTCTTAAAAGAGATCAGTGCAGCAGCAGGCAATATCATCCTTTTTATTGATGAACTCCATACCTTAGTGGGAGCAGGAGCAGCAGAAGGCGCTATCGATGCTTCTAACATGTTAAAGCCTGCTCTGGCCAGAGGGGAGTTAAAGTGTGTGGGAGCCACCACCCTCAATGAGTATCGAAAGTATATCGAGAAGGATGCGGCCCTTGAGCGAAGATTTCAACCGATCTATGTGGCCCAACCCTCAGTCGAGGATACCATTGCCATCTTGAGGGGGTTAAAAGAACGTTATGAAGTCCATCACGGGGTGAAGATTAAGGATTCAGCCCTTATCGCCGCAGCAATGCTTTCTCATCGATATATCTCAGATCGATTCCTTCCTGATAAAGCAGTGGACCTGATTGACGAGGCAGCCTCACGATTGAGGATCGAGATCGATAGCGTTCCCATGGAGATTGATGAGGTTCAGCGCAAAGTGATGCAGTTAGAGATCGAACGTCAGGCCCTTCGGAAGGAGAAGGATAAGGCTTCGATGGAACGTCTAAAGAAGCTTGAAAAAGAGTTGGCTGAACTAAAAAGTGAGATTCAGGAGAAGAAGGTTAAATGGGAGAATGAAAAGAGGGCTATCTCTCGGATTCAGCAATTGAAGGAGCAGATGGAGAAGACCCGACAATTGATGAAAGAGGCAGAGCGGGAAGCCGACTATTCGAGGTTGGCAGAACTCCAATATGGAGAGATGACCCATCTTGAGAAGGAGTTGAAACAAGAAGAGGAGAGACTGGCTGTCATCCAGAAAGAGGGGAAGATGCTTAAAGAGGAGGTGGACGAGGAGGATGTGGCAGAGGTGGTCTCCAAGTGGACAGGCATCCCGGTCTCAAAGATGTTAGAAGGAGAAGTTGAAAAACTTATCCATATGGAGGAGCGGTTAAAACAGAGAGTGGTCGGACAGGAAGATGCCATTGTTGCGGTCTCCAATGCTGTGCGAAGGGCGAGGGCAGGGCTTCAGGATCCCAATCGGCCAATCGGTTCTTTCATTTTTATGGGGCCCACAGGGGTTGGGAAGACAGAACTGGCTCGTGCTCTGGCTGAGTTTCTATTTGATGACGAACAGGCTATGGTGAGAATCGATATGTCTGAATATATGGAGAAGCATTCAGTAGCCCGGCTCATCGGTGCCCCTCCAGGCTATGTGGGCTACGAAGAGGGTGGTTATCTTACAGAAGCAGTGCGTAGAAGACCCTATTCCATCGTTTTGATGGACGAGATTGAAAAGGCCCATCCAGAGGTCTTTAACCTCCTTCTACAAATCTTAGATGATGGAAGGTTGACAGATGGCCATGGTAGAACGGTTGATTTTAAAAATACCGTTATCATTATGACCTCCAATATCGGAAGCCAATGGATTATGGACTTGGGAGAGAAGGACTATGAGGAGATGAGGCGTAGGGTGATGGAGGCCGTTAGGGCTCACTTTAAACCAGAATTTTTAAATCGAATTGATGAGTTGATTATCTTTCATAGCCTTGGCATCGAAGAGATCAAGGCGATTGTTGAGATACAGGTGAAAAAATTAGAAAAGAGGCTTTTAGAGCGAAGAATTCAACTCAAAATGACCGAAAAGGCAAAAGAATGGCTTGCAAAAGAAGGGTTTGATCCTGCCTATGGAGCACGTCCACTTAAAAGGGTGATTCAAAAAGAGATTCAAGATCGCCTGGCTTTAAAGATTTTGGAAGGGAAATTCAAAGAAGGCGATACGATCACTGTAGACTTTGATAGCAAGAAAGAGGAATTATTATTCAGGGCATAGAGGGGTAACTTAAGAATTTTCTTGACAATATTTTAAAAAACAGTTATAGATACAACGTTTTTAAAAAGGAGATCTATAGGCACGTAGCTCAGGGGGAGAGCGCTACCTTGACGCGGTAGAAGTCTGGGGTTCAAATCCCCACGTGCCTACCATTGAAACCAACCTATTTAAAAGTGGAAGATAAATTACTGAAGAAACAATTATTTTAGTAGATTTAATTGAAAGAGGCATCATTCATTTCTCATTATGGGTGATGCCTCTTTCCACATTACCCTGTTAAAAGATATGGAAGAACAAGTGACCATTCAACTCCCAGATGGGACCCAAAAATTGGTTCCCAAAGGAAGTAGACTCATCGAATTTTCAGACAAAGAGGCAGTTGCCGCTCAAATCGATGGGAGACTTGTCGACCTCTCTCAACCCATTGAAAAGGATACTTCTATCTCCTTCATTTCTATTCATTCAAAGAGAGGGCTTGAAATCTTGCGTCATTCTGCTGCCCACGTCATGGCTCAGGCGGTCAAAGAACTATTCCCAAACGTTAAGCTTACCTTCGGACCTTCCACGGATACAGGGTTTTATTATGATTTTGACTATGAACGAACCTTTACTCCACAGGATCTCGAAAGGATAGAAAAAAAGGCCCTTGAAATTATTGAGCAGGATCTTCCTTTCCATCGAAAAGTGGTATCGAAAGAGGAGGCCATTAAAACCTTTCGCCAATTGGGAGAGACTTATAAAGTTGAACACTTAGAGGAACTTCCAGAAAAGGTCTCCCTTTATCGGCAGGGTAATTTCATTGATCTTTGTGAGGGCCCCCATCTTCCTTCTACAGGGAGGATTAAAGGATTCAAACTATTAAGCGTTTCAGGAACCTACTGGAGGGGAGATATTCACAATCAAGTCCTTCAAAGGATTTATGGGACCGCATTTGCTGAGCCTCAACAGTTGGAAGAATATCTTCTCATGCTCGAAGAGGCCCGAAAGAGGGATCACCGAAAATTGGGAAAAGAACTTGATCTTTTCAGCATTCATGAGGAGGTCGGTCCAGGACTTGTTATCTATCATCCGAAGGGCGCCATGCTAAGGACGATTTTGGAAGAGTTTGAAAGGAAGGAACATCTCAAGAGAGGATATCAGATCGTCATCGGCCCTCAACTCCTTCGATTGGATCTCTGGAAACGCTCAGGGCATTATGAGAATTATCGGGAGAAGATGTATTTTACAAAAGTGGAGGATTCGGAGTATGGCATTAAGCCAATGAACTGCTTAGCCCATATGCTGATTTATAAATCGAAGATTCGTAGTTACCGAGACCTTCCCCTCCGATACTTTGAACTTGGAACTGTCCACCGCCACGAGCAATCCGGAGAACTCCATGGTCTGCTCAGGGTGAGGGGATTTACTCAGGATGATGCCCATATCCTCTGCAGGCCTGATCAGTTGCATGAAGAGATCTGTGCGATCATCGACTTTGTGGATGAGGTGATGAAGATTTTTCAGTTTGAATACGAATTAGAACTGAGCACCCGGCCTGAGAAGTCGATTGGATCGGATGAGGACTGGGAAAATGCCACTAAGGCTCTTTCCCATGCGCTGGAATCAAAAAATCTTCCCTTTGAGGTGAACGAAGGGGAGGGAGCTTTTTACGGACCGAAGATCGATGTCAAACTTAAGGATGCCCTACAGCGGAAATGGCAGTGTTCTACCATTCAGGTGGACTTCGCCATGCCTGAACGATTCGATCTAACTTATGTTGGGAGGGATGGAGGGGAACACCGACCTGTCATGCTTCATCGCGTCATCTTGGGAGCGATGGAGAGATTTATTGGGGTATTGATTGAACATTACGCAGGGGCCTTTCCTGTCTGGCTTGCCCCTGTTCAGGCAATCCTGTTAACCGTGACAGATCGGCATATTCCTTATGGAGAGAAACTCTACCAACAATTGGTCCAGAATGGGATTCGAGTGGAGAAAGACTTCCGAAATGAAAAGTTGGGATATAAGATCCGCGAAGCCCAGATTCAAAAGATCCCGTTTATGTTGGTGGTGGGAGATAGGGAAGAGAAGGAAGGGACAGTATCGCCCAGAAAGCGAAGTGGAGAAACCATTAGATCCATGGGGGTGAAGGAGTTTATCGAAATGGTTAAATCGGAATACCCAACCCTATAAAAAGAAGCTCTGCCCATAGGGAAAAAGGAGGTGGTGTCTATCGCCAAAGACGTCAGGATTAATAGGGAGATACGGGCTAAGGAAGTGAGGGTGATCGACCCTGAGGGTAAACAGTTAGGGATTTTGCCATTGGCAGAAGCCCTTCGAACCTCTGCTCACTATGAGTTAGACCTGGTGGAGGTTTCATCCAAATCAGATCCGCCCGTTTGTCGCATCATGGATTATGGGAAATTTAAATATCAGCAGAGCAAAAAGGCCCACGATGCAAAGAAGAAACAAGCCGTGATCCATGTCAAGGAGGTGAAATTAAGACCGAAGACTGAGGAACATGATTTCCAATTCAAACTTCGGCATATTGAACGATTTTTGAAAGAGGGGAACAAGACCAAAGTAACCATTGTTTTCAGGGGGAGGGAGTTAGCCCATCCTGATTTAGGGAGAAATATGCTCAATCGGATCACGGAAGAGATAAAGACATTTGGGAGGATTGAACAGCCGCCTAAATTTGAAGGAAGAAATTTTACGATGGTGATTGCCCCTCTCCAACCCACAAAGGTAGCCTAAAGATACAAAGGAGGATGATGTGCCAAAATTAAAAACCAATCGTGGAGCAGCAAAGCGGTTTAAGAAGACTGGGACGGGAAGGCTGAAGGCCAAGAGGGCTTTTGCTCGTCACATCCTGACCAAGAAATCAGCCCATCGGAAACGTGCCCTTCGAACCCCAAAGTTCATTGATCAGACAGACGCCCGTGCGGTTAAACGATTACTTCCATACCTCTAAGAGGAAATGCTAAGGGTTTAGGGCTTTGCCCCCAGTGAAAATTTATCATTCGGAAGGAGAATTGGAAATGCCTCGAGTCAAAGGTGGACCAAAGACAAGGCGAAGAAGGAAGAAGATACTGAAAATGGCAAAAGGTTATGTCGGAGGGAGGAGTCGGCTCTATCGGACAGCAGTTGATGCGGTCCATCGAGCTCTGGCTTATGCCTATCGGGATAGAAGGGCTAGAAAAAGGGATTTTAGAAAGTTGTGGATTACCCGCATCAATGCAGCGGCAAGGCTCCATGGAATCTCCTACAGCCGCTTAATGGATGCGCTCAGAAAGGCCCATGTAGAATTGGATCGTAAGATTCTTGCAGATTTGGCGGTGAACGATCCGCAGACCTTCTCAAAGATTGCAGAGATGGCGAAAACCTTATAGGGTCAATTGGCCTTCACTTCCTTTCTCACTTTTGATTAATACCGTTGGGTGAAGGAGGTATGGGTTTTTGAGAGAAGAGCTGGAAAGAATACGGCAAGCGACATTAGAGGCGCTATCCCAATCCATCACACTGAAGGAAGTCTCGGAGATTCGAATTAAGGTGTTGGGGAGAAGAGGAAGTTTGACCCAGCTCCTTAAATCCCTGGGTAGGCTCCCCGAGATCGAGCGAAAAGAGATAGGCAAGAGGGCCAATCAAGTCAAAGAAGAGTTAGAGGGAAAGATCGAAGAGGTCCTCTCCCTCATTAAAGAGAGAGAAAAAAAGATCTCCTTAGAGAGAGAAAAAATCGATGTAACCCTTCCTGGAAGATCCCTACCATTAGGGAAGAGACACCCCATCACGCAAATCCTTGATGAAGTCATTGATATCTTCTCCCGACTTGGATTTGAAGTCGTCGAAGGTCCAGAGGTTGAATTGGATTACTATAACTTTGAAGCCCTGAACATCCCCAGGGGCCATCCAGCCAGGGAGATGCAGGCTACCTTCTTTATATCCGATGATGTGGTTCTAAGAACCCATACCTCCCCTGTGGAAGTGAGAACGATGGAAAAGAGGCGACCACCGGTTCGGATCATCAGTCCTGGAGCCGTCTATCGATGCGATTCAGATCCAACCCATTCCCCGATGTTCCATCAAGTGGAAGGACTTCTGGTTGATCAAGGGATTACCTTTGCAGATTTGAAAGGAGTGTTGACCGCATTTGTCCAACAGATGTTTGGAAGGGGAACAAGATTGAGATTTCGACCCAGTTTCTTCCCCTTCACGGAGCCAAGTGCAGAGGTGGATATCGAATGCTTCATCTGTAAGGGAAAAGGGTGTGGAGTCTGCTCCAATACAGGGTGGCTTGAGATCCTCGGGTCAGGGATGAATGACCCTGCAATCTATCAATTTGTCAATTATGATCCCGAAGAGGTCACAGGGTTTGCCTTCGGGATGGGGATCGAGCGGATCGCCATGCTCAAATTTGGGATCAATGATATCCGACTCTTTTTCACCAACGATTTACGGTTTCTCAAACAGTTTTAAAATAGGGGTATGGATAACGGATTTAACTTCTGGATTCTGCCATCCAAAATCTGAAATCGAGGTGTCATGAAGGTCAGTCTGAATTGGCTTAAGGATTATGTGGATATTCCAATGGATTTGAAGGATCTGGTCAACCTTTTGACCATGGGAGGTCTGGAGGTTGAAGAGGTCTCCCGGGTAGGGGAAGGGTTTGAGAAGGTCATTGTAGGGGAGATCGAATCCATCCAGAGGCATCCCAATGCAGATAGACTCTCGTGGGTGAAGGTAAAAACCGGTCAGGAGAATTTGTCGATCGTCTGTGGGGCAACCAATATCAAGGAAGGCCAGAAGGTTCCTTTAGCCTTGGTTGGGGCTAAACTTCCCAACGGAATGGAGATCAAACGGTCAAAGATCAGAGGGGTTATGTCTGAGGGGATGCTCTGTTCCGAAATCGAACTGGGCTTGGGGGAAGATGCCTCCGGGATCATGATCCTTTCACCCGATCTTCCTGTGGGAGGCGATCTGGGTGAGGCATTAGGGTTGAAAGATGTCATTCTCAATCTCAGTATTACTCCAAATCGACCTGACTGTCTTTGTGTGATTGGTGTGGCAAGGGAGATTGCAGCGCTCACCCATCAGAGAGTGAAGTACCCAGAAATTTCGCTTTCCGACCATGGAGAGGAGATTCACCAGAGAACCTCTGTTACCCTCCTGGACCCTGATTTATGCCCACGTTATGTAGCCAGGATGATCGAGGGAGTGAAGATTGGCCCCTCTCCGCTTTGGATGAAAAACCGTCTGGAAAAAGTAGGAATCCGATCGATTAACAATGTGGTCGATGTCACCAATTACGTCATGATGGAATATGGTCAACCCCTTCATGCCTTCGATTTCGAACGGTTAGAGGAAGGAAGAATCGTTGTGCGGAGGGCGGAGGAAGGAGAAACATTTTTCACCCTGGATGGGGTCAAAAGAACATTGAGCAAGGGAATGTTGATGATCTGTGATGGGGTCAAACCCGTTGCCATCGCAGGGGTGATGGGAGGTCTGAATTCAGAGATCAAAGAGGATACGAAGATCGTCCTTTTGGAGAGTGCCTATTTCAGCCCGATGGAGAACCGTTGGACGTCGAAACAACTGGGTCTTGAAACCGAAGCGGCCTACCGGTTTGGGAGGGGTATCGATTATGGAGGTTGCCTCACTTCGGCCAACCGTGCTGCGCAATTGATCCAGGAATTAACAGGTGGAAGGATTGTTGAAGGAGTCATTGATGCCTACCCAAAAGTCATTAAACCCAATCCTATTCGGCTAAGGGTCAAAAGGATTCATCAAGTTTTAGGGATAGAAATCCCTGCTGAGAAGGCTAAGGATTACTTAAAAAGTTTAGAGTTGGACATCACCGAAGGGGATGGTGAGTATTTTATGGTTCACCCTCCTTCCTTTCGGAGAGATTTGGAAAGGGAAATTGATCTCATTGAGGAGATTGCCAGGATGGATGGATATGAGAATATCCCCACCACCCTTCCACAGGGAGCTCCATCCGGAGAGGAGAGAAGTAAAGAACTCCTGATAGAAAAGAAGGTCATAGACCTTCTGATTCACCAGGGCTATCACGAAGTGATCACTTATAGTTTTACCTCCCCGACTTCCTGCGACCTCATTGGTCTACCGCCGGATGACCCAAGGCGAAAACAGATCCGTATTCTCAATCCCCTTACAGAAGATTATTCCGTTATGAGGACGAGCTTGATCCCAGGTTTGTTAGAGGTGGCTCGTTACAACCTTTCTCGAAAGAATCTAAATCTCAAATTTTTTGAGTTAAAGAAGATCTTTCTCTACCAGGAAGGAGAAAAACTTCCAAAAGAGGTGAAGGTTCTCACAGGGCTGGCCATGGGAATGGATCAGGAACCCCATTGGGCCTATCCTCCAAGACCGATCGATTTTTATGACATCAAGGGTGCTTTGGAAAGCCTTTTTGAGGAACTTCAAATAAAGAGGATAGGATTTAAGAGGGCAGAGGATATTCCCTATCTCCATCCAGGAAAGGCTTCGAGGGTCTTCATCGAAGAGAAGGAAGTGGGCGCCTTGGGAGAGGTTCACCCTAATGTGTTGAATCATTACGGGATTCCTGAGAGGGTTTATCTCTTTGAAATCGATTTTGAAGAATTGGTTCGTAGGGCAGGGGGGGCAAAGTGGTTTCAACCTTTGCCGAAATTTCCAGATGTCTTTCGAGATCTCTCCGTAGTGGTTGGAGAGGAGGTCGAGGCCGAAAAAATAGGAGAGGCGATATGGGGGCTTAGAGAACCCTTCATGAAGGAAGTTCGCCTTTTCGATGTCTATCAAGGGCCTCCTATCCCCAAGGGGAAAAAAGGGGTTTCCTACAGAATTCGATATCAGGCTCCTGATCGAACGTTAACGGATGAAGAGGTGAATCAGTTCCATGAGAAGGTTATCCTCCAATTAAGGGAGGTTTTTGGGGCGGAATTAAGATCGTAAAGAATTTATAGAAAGGAGGAGGCAGAGATGACGAAAGTGGATATTGTGGAGGCCATTTATGAGAAGGTTGGATTTTCTAAAAAAGAAGTGGCTAAAATTGTTGAGTTAATCTTTGACCTTATCAAAGAGACGCTCAAAACTGAGGATAAGATTAAGATCTCAGGCTTTGGAAATTTTGTGGTCCGAAAGAAGAGGGCGAGGCGTGGTCGAAACCCACAGACAGGGGGGGACATCGAAATCTCCCCACGAAGGATTCTGACGTTTAAACCTAGCCAGGTGTTAAGGGCCGCCCTCAACCGAAAAGAGACTCAGACCTAATTGGGATTGAAAGGGGGAATAAGATTCGTTTTTTATTCCTCTGACGGAAGGTGAGGAGAAATCTTGGTGAGGCCGGTAAAGTATCCAGAAGATGAGAATGTCATCTCCTCCGATCGGCTCTATTACCGAATTGGAGAGATTAGCCGGATTACAGGTCTTAAGCCCCATGTCCTACGTTATTGGGAGTCGGAGTTTAAAGTCATTAAACCTTATAAAGGGGGATCCCTCCAACGCCTCTATCGGAAGAGAGATTTAGACCTTATCTTGAAGATAAAAAAGCTTCTCTATGAGGAGGGATTTACTATTGCTGGGGCGAAGAAAAAGATTCGCGATCTGGAAAGGAAAGAGAACAGGCAGACGAATTTGAGGCTGATTGGGAAACGTCCAAATGGAAAAGACCGTGAACTTTTAATTGCGATTCGTGAGGAGTTGATGGGGATTAAAAAGATGTTGGAAGAGATGCAATGAGACGAAGGAGCATGTTATGAATTGGGTGGTCAGCTGTACCGTCTGTGGGAGTTCCTATGTGTATGAGTCAGGGCAGGGGCTTCCCGATATGTGCCCGGTCTGTTCCGAGAAGGGAAAGAAGGAGGTAAAAAAATTTTTAGAGAAGGAACAGAAGCGAAAAGAGATGATTGCCATCACCACGCCTGAATTCGTCAATCGGAAGATTGTTAAGACCCTGGGCCTTGTCTCCCATGAACACATCTTTGGAGTGGGTCTGGTTAAGGAGTTAGACTTGATAAAATTTAATGGAGGGATTGCCCTTTCCTGGGAAGAGAAAGTCAACTCAGGAAGAGACCTATCGATCAGGGCCATCGAAGATGAAGCCCTTGAGATGGGAGGAAATGCAGTGGTAGGGGTGGACATCACCTATCAGGTCTTGGGATTTCATAACGATATGGTGATGATGCTCATTGGGGCTAAAGGGACAGCGGTGCTTGTCGACTAAGAAGACCTCTGAGAAAATCTGCAAAAACCTAACGGCAAAGTGCCAAATCTTTTGAATGAGGGGAGAAGTAATCTTATTTGGTAACTACCGATTTAATAAAATTTTTAGGGTAATCCTTTATTATTGAGGTAAGGGCAAGACCTTACCCTCCAAATAGTTATTATTCCTATCCGGCTGCCTGCGAAAGAAAGGAAGGCTTTTTCACCACCCTTCACCCGATATTTTCTAACGACTAAAAAATTTTTTTAGAGGTCTCTTAGGAGAAACTTTGACTTTTTATTGGAAATTGACTATAGTATGTTTAGAGAGAAAATAAAGTTGAGGATGATCTTTGGCTTAAGTCCAATGATACTGTGGTAAGTCGATAACGGGGCGTGGCGCAGCCTGGTAGCGCACTGGCATGGGGTGTCAGGTGTCGGAGGTTCAAATCCTCTCGCCCCGACCATCTCTCTCTTTCCTATGGCTGAAAGGGTGAAGATCCTGGTTACCAATGATGATGGAATCCATTCTGAAGGAATCCTCATTTTAGCCAAGGCCCTCCGAAAAATCGGGCAGGTTTATGTCGTAGCCCCTGATCGAGAGAAGAGTACAACCGCTCACTCCCTCACCCTTCATCGGCCCCTTCGCGTTGAAAGGATCAAAAGAAATATTTATGCGGTGGATGGAACACCAGCGGATTGTGTCTATATTGGAGTCAACGTTATCCTCCCCAAGCGTCCCAATTTGATCGTCTCAGGGATTAATAAAGGTGGAAATTTGGGGGATGATGTGACCTATTCAGGAACGGTGTCCGCCGCCTTTGAGGCTACGTTACTTGGTATCCCCTCCTTTTCCATTTCTCTGGTCTCCAGGAGCCATTTTAAATTTCAGACCGCGGCCCGCTTCGCTGTCCGGTTAGCCCGATATGTGATGAAGAAGGGACTCCCCAAGGATACCTTTCTTAATGTGAATGTCCCCAATGTAGATGAGAAAGAGATCAAATCTTATAGAATTACCAAACAGGGACGATGGATCCATAATGGAGATGCAGTGGTTGAAAAGGTAGATCCAAGAGGGAAGAAATATTATTGGATTACAGGGGGAGAACTGGTTTTTGATAAGAGAGAAGACACCGATTTCGATGCGGTTTCCAACTCCTATATTTCGATTACCCCTCTTCACGTCGATTTGACCAATCATTCATCCATCCATGAATTAAAGAAGTGGAAGATTTGAGAAAGGAGAAGGTTATGAAAACCACACTGAGCATTATCAAGGCAGACATCGGAAGCATCGGTGGCCACATTCGACCCAGCAGAAGATTGGTCGATGCGGTTAAAGACTTTGTCAGTGAAAAAGGGAAGGGGGTCATTCACGATTTCTATGTCAGCCACACTGGGGATGATATTGCCATTCTCTTTTCCCATTCCTTAGGGACGGGGAACGAAAAGGTTCATGGCCTTGCCTGGGATGCGTTTGTGGCAGGTACGAACGTAGCCAAAGAACAGGGGCTTTATGGAGCAGGTCAAGATCTCTTAAAAGACTCCTTTTCGGGAAATGTAAGGGGGATGGGTCCTGCTGTGGCTGAGATGGAATTTGAAGAAAGACCCAATGAGCCCTTTCTCTTCTTTGCTGCTGATAAGACCGATCCAGGGGCCTACAATCTTCCCCTCTATTTGGCCTTTGCCGACCCTATGTATAATGCAGGATTAATCCTCAGTCCCTCCATGAATAAGGGATTTCGTTTCGTTATCATGGATGTGAATTACACTGAGGGGGATCGGGTCATTGAGTTAAACGCCCCGGAGGAACTCTATGATATTGCTGCACTCTTGAGGGACAATCAACGATTTGTCATTGAAGCCATTTACTCCCGAAACACAGGCGAGATCGCTGCCTCGGTCAGCACGACGCGACTTCATAATATTGCTGGCAAGTATACGGGGAAAGACGATCCGGTCATGCTCGTAAGAGTTCAAGGTGTATTTCCTGCAACAGGAGAGGTGCTCGCTCCTTTCAATATTGGTCATTATGTAGCAGGGTTTATGCGGGGGAGCCATACAGGTCCCCTAATGCCCGTCAAACTCAATTCTACTGTTTCTTATTTCGATGGGCCTCCTGTGGTCGCCTGTCACGCCTTCTGTGTCCATCACGGAAAACTCACAGAGCCTGCGGATGCCTTTGACCATCCCTACTGGGACTGGGTGAGGGATCGAGTAGCCAGGAAAGCCACAGAGATGAGACAACAGGGATTCTCTGGAGCAGCCATGCTCCCCTATGGAGAACTGGAGTATGGGGGAATTGTAGAGAAGATGAAAGTGCTGGAGAATAAATTCAAGGTAAGACAATAGAATTCTAACCCTAAGGAGTTTTGAGAATTTTCTTAACAAAAACCCTATGTCAAAACGAGTCTATATCGAGACCTACGGTTGTCAGATGAATGAGCACGACTCAGAACAGATGCTCAGGCTCTTGGAGAGGTACCATTACCTTAAGACCGAAAGACCTGAGGAGGCTGACCTGATTCTCATCAATACCTGCAGTGTTCGTGAAAAACCTGAACACAAGGTTTATAGTGCCCTTGGAAGGTATAGGAAGATGAAGGAGAAAAGGGAGACCATCATTGGAGTAGCAGGATGTGTCGCCCAGCAGGAAGGGGAGAGGCTCTTAGAGAGGATTCCCTATCTGGATTTGGTTCTTGGGACCCAAGCCATCCCTCAACTTCCAACGTTATTAGAAAAGATAGAGTCTTTAAAAGAGAGGGTCTGCGAAACGGGTTTTGATCGAAGTGGAACCTACTTGAACCCAATTCTCACTGAGAAAGTGAAATTTCAGATAAAATCCTATGTCACTATAATGCAGGGATGTGACCACTTCTGTTCCTTTTGCATTGTCCCCTATGTGAGGGGAAGGGAGAGTAGCAGGTCAAGCCAGGAGATCATTGATGAGATAAGACATTTAGTCCACATGGGGATCAAAGAGGTCTGCTTGCTTGGGCAGAATGTCAACTCTTATGGGAAAAAGGTCCCGGGAGAAATCCGATTCCCCGAACTCCTTTATAGAATCAATAGGATCGAGGGTCTTGAGAGGATACGATTTACCACTTCCCATCCTGAAGATTTATCGGATGAACTCATCAGGTCATTTTCAAGTCTGGAAAAACTCTGTGAGCATATCCATCTTCCATTTCAATCGGGTTCAGACCGAATTCTCAGAAGGATGAACCGTGGATATACCCAATCCTCCTATCTTGAGAAGGTCGACCATTTAAGAAGGGTATCTCCTTCCATTGCCATTACTGCAGATGTGATGGTAGGATTTCCAGGTGAGGAGGAGGAGGATTTTCAACAGACCCTTTCCCTGATAAGGGAGGTTCAGTTTGATGAACTCTTCTCCTTTAAATACTCTCCAAGAAGAGGGACGAGAGCCGCTCAATTTGAAGATCAGGTGGATGAGAGGGTGAAGAGGGAGAGACTCCTTCTTCTTCAAAAGATTCAAAGCGACATTACGCTTCGGAAGAATCAAGCCCTTGAAGGCCAGGTGGTTGAGGTCTTAGTCGAAGGCCGAAGCAAACAGAACGATCTGGAAGTGATGGGAAGGACTCGTTCCAATAAGGTGGTCAATTTTAAAGGGGGTCTCAATTTAGTTGGCCAATTGGTGAGTGTGAAAATTACAAAAGCCTATCCCCATTCCCTCCGTGGCGAGATTGAGCAGGAGATAAGATCAGATTCTTATTTAAGGAGTTGAAGAAGATCTTTTGGATCTTCTATCACAAGGTCTGCTCCTGCCTTGATGAGAGATTCCTTCATATCGTTTTCCCTGGGATCGCTGATAAATCCAATGGCAAGGATATCCAACTCCTTTTTTGCAGATCGGGCTGCTAACATATCATCCACCACATCTCCCACATATCCACACTTGGGCTTGGAAAGTCCGATTTCCCAGACCACCCTCAGAATAGGATAGGGAGAAGGTTTTGAACATTTCATTATTTTCCCTTCCAGTTTGAGAATTCGCCTCTCTTCTTTTTCACACTCATCTAAAGTAACAAGGGCATCAAAATAGGTGGACAATCGGAATCGCTTAAGAGCCAACTCTGCTTCAAATCGGGTTCGACCGCTTGCAATGGCTAATCGGACCTTCTTCCGGAGGGAGGAAAGAATCTTTGGTGGGATCAATAATTTTTCTTTCCAATAGTAGCCTCTCCCTTTATAGACCAAAGGTTTAAGACCATAATGAGAAGAAAATTTTTCTCCCAGGTAAACCTCCTGAAAGATTCTTTTAACAAGATTTTCTTGACTTAGGTTTCCCGATCCATAGACCCACCCTTCCCAGCCCCCCTTTAAAACCTGACGGACCCCTGTTAACCCTCCGCCTCGGAACTCCACCTTTTTTAAAAAATCGGTTAGGTTCTTTCTTTTAAAGAGGCGTTTTTCTCCTATGGAAAATGGGAAAGAGTTTCTTCTTAGATGGGAAATCAGATCTTCTATGGACGAGGGCTTTTCCCTCTTTTGGTTGGGGGGGAGGGGGGAAAGGGATAGAAGGTAAAGAAGAAGCGCGGTGGTGACATCCCAATCACTATTAAACCCTTTTACTGATTTAAAAAGAGAGACATCCTTTTCCTCGACGAGGTTTTCGGCAAAATCCTTGAGTCCGAGGCAGGTTTGGAGGTAGAGTTGGGTCGTCCGCTCAATCGCTTTCCTATATGACCTTGAGACATCAATCAACACCCCATCCATGTCAAAAATAAGAAGATCCATAAGATAATTAAAAAACCACCCTGTTTAGGAAATGGGTTATTCGTGGATGTTTGTCATTGGGTGGTGGATCATTTTTCATCTTAAGTCCTTTTGAACTCTTCGAGGACTGTCTGGACGAGGCTTTCAACATCTAACCCTTGCATCCTCAGGAGCTCCTCTGGGTTACCTGAGGCTCCGTATCGAGTGATCCCCATCTTACGGAACCGGATCGGAAGACCATGTTCGGCGATCACATTTCCAACAAGACTTCCCAGGCCGGTTTGAATGTGGTGATCCTCATAGGTGATTACTGTTCCTGTCCGACAGGCCTTGAGAATGGCTTCAATGTCTAAATCGCTCAGGCAAGAGAGGTTGAGAACCTGAACTTCTATTCCCTTCTCCTTTAACCTTTCCCGAGCCTGAAGGGCTCGGTAGACCATTGCTCCATTGGTGAGAATGGCGGCATCCTTTCCATTTCGAATCAGGTCGGCTACCCCATATTGAAACTCATAAGAACCCCCATAATAGGGACTCCCATCCTCTGAGAGGATGAGAGGGACATGAGAACGGCCCATAGCGACTAAAAAATTTCCGTGGGTCTTGGCTACATATCGAATCACACGGTCTGTCTGATTGGGATCGGCAGGGATAATGATCTTGTATCCAAAAAGGTTTCTCATCACTCCTATATAATCGATACACTGATGGGTTTTCCCATCTTCGCCGACATCCAGACCATTGTGGGTGCAGATGAGTTTAAGATTCGTTTCGTTAATATCGTTAAGTCGATGTTGATTGAAGGTTTCATCCACCCCAAATACCCCAAAGTCTGCAAAAAAGGAGAGGAGGGGAGTCGTGGAGATGGCCCCCGCAATGGTTGCGGTGTTATGTTCCTGAATTCCCCCTTGGAAGAAGTGGTTGGGAAATTCTTTTGCAAACCCCAATGTTTTTACCGAGGAGGCAAGGTCGCAGTCAAATACCACAATGGGAAGAAAGCCTCCTGGTTGACGATTGACCTTTGCCAGATCAAGAAGGGCATTTCCAAAGGCAGAGCGATTATCTAACTTCTGGTCTTTTAGGTAATTCCTTGGGGTTCCTGTTTGAATGGTGATGGGTTCCCATGGGTATTTTCTTCCATGATAGGGGAGTCCCCCTTTCTCTCGAATTTCACGATAACGTTCTAAGTCATCCTCTATCCCCAATTCTTGAATGGCCTTTTTATATTCATCAAGTCTGAGGACCCTTCCATGAAATTCTTCTTTTCCTTCCATGAAGGAAACCCCTTTCCCCATAACCGTATGGGCGAGGATCATGACAGGCCGAGGGGCGGATACCGCCCTCCGGAGGGCGATATAGATTTCTTGAAATTGATGGCCATCAATTTCAAGGACTTCCCACCCATCCGATTCGTAATTCTTGGCTATATTTTGAGGCATAATCTCGCAGGTCACCCCGCTGATCTGACGACAGTTGTAATCAATCATTACTGTGAGATTGTTAAGACCATATTTGATGGCAAACCGCCTGGCTTCAGAGATCTGGCCTTTTTGCTGTTCTCCACAGCCCATCGTGACAAAGACATGGAAATCTCTCTTCAATAATTTTGATGAGAGGGCAAACCCACATCCTGCTGAAAGTCCCTGTCCAAGATTGCCCGTATTCCATTCCACTCCAGGAACCCCTTTCTCAACATGACCTTCAAAAGGAGTTCCTGCCTTTCGGAAATTGGCAATGGCCGTATCAATCGGGAAAAACCCAATTCTTCCAAGTGCTGCGTAGACCCCAGGAGAGGTATGACCATGACTGACCACAATTCGATCCCTTTCGGGATCAGAGGGGGAGTCGGGATGGATATTGGCATAAGAATAGAGAACCAGGTAGAAGTCAATCGATGACATGGAACCTCCTGGGTGACCTGATCCAGCCAGGGTGGTCATCTTCAATATGTCGCCTCGTGCTAATCTGGCCAATTTGGCCAGCCTATTTAAAGAGCCCTCATCCAATCTCTCAGCCTCAAATCTTTTTTGATTCATCCTTTCCCTCCGCTCGAATCTCCATTTTTAAAAAGGTTGGATGGACTATTTTAAATATAGATTGAATTCATTGCAAGAGGATTGTATCATAAAAATAAACGGTCATGAGGAGGAGAGATGATCATAGGGGTTCCAAAAGAAATTAAAGAGGGCGAAAGGAGGGTTGCTATCACTCCCCAAGGCGTCGACACCTTAGTTTTTCATCGTCACAGGGTGCTGGTTCAAAAGGGAGCAGGAGAGGGCAGTGGCTTTACAGACCAAGAATATAAAAGGGTCGGAGCAACCCTTGTCCAAAAGGCAGAGGATATCTGGTCTGATGCGAATATGATTGTAAAAGTGAAAGAACCCTTACCCCAGGAGATTAAGTGGATGAAGCCCGGGCAGATCCTATTCACCTATCTTCATCTGGCTGCCAATCGAGACCTTACCCTTAAATTGATTCACCGACGCATTACAGCGATTGGTTATGAGACCGTTCAGGAACACAATGGTTCGCTTCCGTTATTAAGACCCATGAGCGAAATTGCTGGCAGGGCATCCCTCTTTGCTGGAGGGATGGCTTTGGGAATCGGACATGGCGGTAAAGGGGTTCTCCTTTGTGGGGCCTCTGGCGTTCCTCCTGCGAAGGTGGTCATTATTGGAGCAGGGGTGGTAGGAGCCAATGCCTGTAAAGTGGCAGTTGGCATTGGGGCAAGGGTAAGTATCCTGGATGTCCAACCTGAAAGATTAAGTTATCTTCACGATATCACCCAAGGTCATGTGACTACCTTCATCTCCAATCGAATGACGATTCGTGAGGAGATCACAGATGCAGATTTGGTCATCGGAGCTGTTCTCATTCCAGGGGCCGCCACTCCAAAATTGGTGAGCAGGTCCATGCTCAAAAGGATGAGACCTGGTTCAGCCATTGTTGATGTCTCCGTAGATCAAGGAGGATGTTTTGAAACCACCCGACCCACCACCCACGAAGACCCCACCTACATTGAAGAAGGAATCGTCCATTACTGTGTCTCAAACATTCCAGGAGCCTATCCCAGAACCTCTACCTTTGCCCTCACCAATGCCACTTTTCCTTATATCCTCCAGATCGCAGATAAAGGATATGAAAGGGCATTGGAAGAAAACGAGGCCTTGCGAAGAGGGCTCAATCTGATCGATGGGCAGGTGGTTCATCAAGGGGTTGCGGAAAGTTTTGGACTTCCATTTACACAGAATCCATTCTCTCCCTTTCCTTGAAAATTCCTCTCCAATATGATAAACCAGTCCTACCCTTTTAAGAGGCCACAGGGTGAAGACTGAAAAAAAGGGATTAACGATTGCCATTGATGGCCCTTCAGGGGCAGGGAAGAGTACGGCAGGAAGGACTTTGGCCAAACGATTGGGATACACCTACATCGATACAGGAGCCATGTATCGAGCCGTTGCCCTAAAGATTAAAGAGAGGGGGATTGAACTAAAAGATGAATCAGCCCTTTACCAAATAGCCTCCTCTCTTCATATTACCTTCGTCCCCATGGGTGAAGAGATTCACATTTACTGTAACGGGGAGGATGTCAGTGAAGCCATCCGTCTGCCTGAGATCAGCCGTCTGGCCTCAGAGATTTCGAAAAAAAAGGGGGTGAGGGAGGCCCTTGTGGAGATTCAAAGGGAGATGGCCAAAGAAGGCAGAGCCGTCATGGAGGGAAGAGATATTGGAACAGTCGTTTTTCCAGAAGCAGAGGTGAAATTCTATCTGGATGCAGACCCCGAAGAGAGGGCGAAGAGGAGATTTCAAGAACTGATGGCAAAAGGGATTCAAATTGATTTTCGGAAAACCTTAGAAGAAGTCCTCCAAAGGGACCACAATGATATGCATCGAGCCATTTCCCCACTCAAGAGGGCGGAGGATTCAATCCTGATCGATTCCACCCATCGGTCTGTGGAGGAGGTAGTGGAGGAGATGTTAAAAAAGGTAGAAGAAAAGAGGAGATGAAAATTTTCATCGCTAAATCGGCCGGGTTCTGTTTTGGAGTGAAGAGGGCCATGGAAATGGCCCTTGAGGCAGTCAAAAAGTACCCAAAAGATCTATATACCTTGGGGCCCCTGATCCATAATCCCCAAGCAGTAAAATACCTTGAGGGATTGGGGGTTACCGTAAAGGATAAAATTAAAGAGATTCCTAAGGGAACGGTTATCCTGCGCTCTCATGGAGTTTCGTTTGAGGAATTGAAACAGGCAAAAGAGAAAAGATTACGCATTATCGATGCCACCTGCCCCATTGTGAAACGGGCCCAATTCTACGCAAAATTTCTTCATCGGCAAGGCTACTCCCTATTGATTGTTGGTGAGGCCCACCATCCTGAAGTTGAAGCCATCCGAAGCTACCCAGGCAGTAGGGTGGAGGTCGTGGAAGATGTGGAGACTATAAAGAAATTAGGTCCTTGGGATAAATTAGGGATTATTGCTCAGACCACTCAGTCCTCCGCTCTGTTTAAAGAGATTGTAGGAAGGTGTCTGGAGAAGACCCGGGAGATAAGGGTTTTCAATACTATCTGTCATGCAACAACCCTTCGGCAGAAAGAGGCTGTAGAGATTGCCAAGAGGGTAGACTGTATGATTGTCGTAGGGGGTTATAATAGTGGAAACACACTCCGCTTAGCATCAATCTGTAAGGAGATTCAACCCAATACCCACCATATCGAGATTGCCAGAGACCTTCGTCCAAAATGGTTCTTAGGGAAAAAGCGAGTGGGGTTAACGGCAGGGGCTTCTACCCCCTCCTGGATTATTCATGCAGTGGAGCAGGAGATCCGGAATCTAAATCAGGGGGGTAGTTGAAAAGATTTGTAATTTACAGAAGGGTGTGGTATAAACGGTTTAACCAGTGGCAAAGGGGGTTTTATTGAATGATGAAGGATGAAGGGAGTTCTGAGGGGATCATGATCCAACCCTCTCCAGAGGAAGGAGAGAAGAGAGAGAGACAAAAAGTTTTTTCGGCAGAAGAAACGGAAGATTTTAAGAAGCTTTATGAAGAGAGCCTAAAAAGCTTGGAGGAGGGTCAAATTCTCAAGGGAATCGTTGTGGACATCACTCCGGATCATGTGACGGTGGATGTGGGCTACAAATCTGAAGGCCAGATTCCCATACAGGAATTTTTAAAAAGAGATCAAAAGATGGACATGAAGATCGGAGACCGGATCGATGTTTTATTAGAAAGAAAGGATCCAGAGGAGGGATTGCTGATCCTTTCAAAAGAGAAGGCAGATAAAATCAAACTTTGGAGGGATATCAGCCGATCCTGCAAGGAAGGGGAGGTCATAGAGGGTGAGGTGGTTTCGAAAGTCAAGGGGGGTCTCTCCGTAGATATTGGGGGGGTTACAGCCTTTCTTCCAGGGTCTCAAATCGATTTGAAGCCTGTTCGAAACTTAGATGGTTTAATAGGGAAGCGGTTGAAATTTAAGGTGATTAAGTTCAACCGGAAAAGAAATAATATTGTTCTCTCACGCCGAATCATTCTCGAAGAAGAGCGGAAACGATTGAAGGAGGAAACCCTTAAACATCTCAAAGAGGGGGATATCGTCCAAGGGACTGTAAAAAACATCACGGATTACGGTGCCTTCATCGATCTGGGAGGGATGGATGGCCTCCTTCACATCACCGATATCTCCTGGGGAAGGATTGGTCATCCTTCAGAAAAACTCTCTGTAGGAGATTCTATTAAAGTGAAGGTCCTTCACTTTGACCAAGAGAAAGAGAAGGTTTCATTAGGATTAAAACAGGTCCTTCCTGATCCTTGGGATTCTGTGAGAGAGAAGTATCCTGTGGGGGCTCGAATTAAAGGAAAAGTGGTTAATACTACCGATTATGGTGTCTTTGTTGAATTAGAAGAAGGAGTGGAAGGGCTTGTTCACGTCTCTGAATTGACTTGGAGTAAGAAATTGAGACATCCTTCTAAGGTCGTTAAAATTGGAGAGTTCGTGGAGGTAGTTGTTCTGGATTGCGACCCTATCAAACGTCGCATTGCCTTGGGGATGAAACAGATCGAACCCAATCCGTGGGCTCTCATTGAAGAGAAGTATCCTGTCGGAACAAGAGTGGTCGGCAAGGTGAAGACCGTTACAGATTTTGGTATCTTCATTGGAGTAGAAGAAGGGATTGATGGACTGGTCCATGTTTCCGAGATGTCATGGACAAAGAAGATTAAACATCCTGGAGAGATTTACAAAAAGGGACAAGAAGTGGAGGCGGTGGTCTTAAATATCGATCCCCAAAATGAACGATTTTCTCTTGGGATCAAACAGTTGACCCCCGATCCTTGGAAAGAGATTGCACGACGATATCGGCGAGGGGAGACGGTCACAGGGAGGGTGACCAATCTGACCGATTTTGGTGCCTTTGTTGAATTGGAGGAAGGCATTGAAGGATTGGTCCATGTTTCCGAGATCAGTAAGGAGAAGATAGAAAAACCTTCGGATGTGCTCAAGGTGGGGGACACCGTTTCAGCGGTTATTTTACACATCGATCCACAGGAACGAAAGATTGGTCTTAGCATTAAAGGGTTAAAAGAGAAAGTGGATAAAGCAGAGGTTGACAGATACCTCTCCAACCAAAATTCCTCCACTCCTACCTTGGGAGCGTTAATCCAGGAGAAAATGGAACGGCATCGTGACGAGTCCTCCGATAAGAAAGGAGAGAGTTAATCCTTTCTATTAACCCCTGATTAGTTTCTTCACATAAATATCCTTGACAATCTCCTGATCCAGGGCAAGCGTCGTTTCTCCAATCTGTAATACATAGGATGGGTTTTTCTGATGCATCCTAAGGATACTACCAGGAACAATCCCTAAGGTGCTTAATCGGTCAAGCCTTTGATGGGATTTGGGTGCAATGAATACAATTCGGCCTTCCTCCCCCAGTCCTAATTCTTCAAGAGGAATGACCAGGGGTTTGATTTCTTTTTTAAATTTTGCACAACATTCCCCTCTTGGAATGGGTTTCCCATGGATACAGGTCGGGGGATGACCGAGGAAAGTGCAGACGCTTTCTGTAACCGCAGGGCTCAGGATATGTTCAAGTTTACAGGCTTCTTCTTCTACTTCCTCTTCAGACATCTCAAAAATTTCATACAACAACCTTTCTGTCAGTCGATGGCGTCGAATGATCTCCCTTGCCTTCTCCTCACCCCGCTCCTTAAGGATCATTCGGTTGCCTTCCATATGGAAAAGTCCATTTTTAACCATGAGGCGAAGAATATATTTTGCTTCGACATCCTTGGTCTCCTCTAAGAGTTGATCTAAATCGGACACCCCCTTTTCTCTCAAGGTCCAGATGAGTTCGAGAAGTTCATCCACCCTCTCCTCATCCACTCCTTCAACCCATCCCCACCTTTTTCGATGAGGGCCTCCTCTTTCCATCTTTTGATTCATCGTTTCCTCCATTGAATAAAAAGTTAGCCCTTCTCTCTCAAACTTCAAACTCCAAACAGCCTCAGTAAAAAATTTACCATTCCTCCAATTCCAATGGCAAGAGGGATAACCGTTAAAGAGATCCAGAGGGCTTTCACCAGCCCTCTTTCTTTAGCCATCATCAGGAACTGGGCGATACATGGGATAAATAGTGTTATCGTGACCAAACTGACCAAGGTTTGATGGGGATCGAGTTGACCCTCTTTGGAGAGCCTATAAAGTCCGGCTGCCCCATAGTCTCTACGGAGAAATCCAATGATGAAGGCCTCGGTGACCTTCGAGGGAAGGCTCAGAAAATGGACAATGAGGGGGGTAGTGGCCCATTCGATGAGGGTTAATAGTTTGGTTTTATGGAGGAGAAAGAGGAGGATGGTCCCCAGAATGAAAAGCGGGACAGCCTCCCTCAAGTACCATTCCATTCGAGCCAGGGTTTTAACCATTAGGTTGGAGATCATGGGAATCCTTAGGGGTGGGATTTCGAGGATAAAATCAGAACTCTCACCTGGCAGAACCCGGGCTGCTAAGTAACCCACGAACATGAGAACGCCGATGATGAGGGTCATCCATAGAATGAGGTAGAAGACCGGAAGGTTCGAGAACATCCCTAAGATGACCCCTAATTGAGCGGAGCAGGGAACTCCCAAGGCCAATAGGAGGGTAACAAGGGTCCGATCCTTCTCTGTTTCAAGGATTCGAGTAGTCATCGTGGCCATCGTCCCACATCCCAGTCCAAGAACCATAGGCAGAACAGCCTTGCCACTAAGTCCCATCTTCCTAAAGATTCTATGGGTCATTACCGCCAACCTGGGTAAATATCCTGAGTCCTCCATGAGTCCAAAAACCAGGAAGAAACAGCCAACGATGGGCAAAACGATTGCGATCGCATAAGTCAAAGCCATGGTAATGATTCCATAAGGTCCTATAAAAAACTCCTGGACAAGTGGGATGGGGATGAGATGATGAATGAACTGGATGATGGGAGGAAGGAACCATTTCCCGAAGACGGTTTCCTCTAAAAACCCAACCGCTGTTTGAGCGCCGAATACTCCCACAAATTGGTAAGTAAGGTAAAGGATGAATAGGAGGATGGGAATTCCCCAAAAAGGGTGAATGCAGAGGTTCCCTAATAATGAAGCGACCGATTTCGGGACCACTCCCCGTATCCCCATCACCTGATTTAGGAGTTCATCCACCTTTCGAAGCCTCGCTTGATTGATTAAAAAGCCAATCGGTTCGACGAGGTGCGACTGGATTTCCTGCCGGATCTTTTCAATCTGTTGAATATCGGCTTCTGAAAGGTGGAAGTGAAGCCAATCCACGAGACTCTCATCTCCTGAAAGGAGCATGAGTGCTAAGGAACGTTTCGAGAGAGATGCCTCAGGAAGGAGAGGAATTATTTTCGAGACCCCATTTTCAATGGCCTCGGGATATAAAATAGATTGAGATGAAGAAGGTTGAGCCCAGAGATATTCTTTGATCTTATCTAACCCCTTGCGCCTTGTGGCCACTGTTTTTACTACAGGGACCCCCAAGAGATTCGACAGGGTGGGGAGATTAATGGCCATCCCTCTACTCTTTGCCTCATCCCACATATTTAGGAGAAGGAGGAAGGGGAGCCCCATTTCCAGAAGTTGAAGAGAGATGAGAAGACCCCGACGAATATTTTTTGTATCCACCACTTGGATTATAAAAATTTTGGACTCTTTGAGAAGGATATCTCGGGTGACCTTTTCATCCTCTGACATAGGAATCAGGGAGTTTACCCCGGGGGTATCTAAGATCTGTAACTTTTTGCCTTTTATCGAAAGGGTCCCGGTGGAAATCTCTACCGTTGTCCCTGGATAATTAGAAACAGTCACATATTTACCTGTGAGGTAATTGAAGATAACCGATTTCCCTACGTTTGGATTCCCAATGAGAATCACTTTCTCCTTTGGGGGGGCAGTGGGTTTTGTCTCCATCCGGCTAAGTGGGTTCATCCTCTTCCTCTTTTTCCTGTTCTTTTTTTAAAACGACATCGCTCGCATTGACCATAGAGCTCCATGCGGTGATGAAAAATCTTAAACCGGTGGTGTCGGGCAATCTTCTTCTGGAGTGTTTCGAGTGTAGGATCCTCAAATTCTATAATTTTTTTACAGTCAAGGCAGATCAAGTGGTCATGATGAGTTTTTTCAGAGGCAAGTTCATATCGGGTCTCTCCATCAGCAAATTTCCGTTGGGAGGCCAATCCCAACTGGGTAAGAAGCCTAAGGGTCCGATAAACGGTGATATAACCAATCTTGGGATTGATTTTGGAGACCAAAGAGTAAATTTGGTTAAGGTTCTTGTGACCTTTTGAATGGAGGAATATCTTAAGAATCTCTTCCCTTTGTCGAGTCGCCCTTAGTCCTTTTTTAGAGATCCATGTTTTGAACCGATTCGTTTTCATTTTATGAAATTGAATTTCAATTTCATTTTAAAAGAAATCGTTTCACTTGTCAATTCTCAAATTGACGTGAGCATTTCTCTCTGTTAAGATTTTTCAAAGAATTCTCTGAAAGAGTATATCATAAACCATTCTCCAGCATGGAGAGGGTGTACTTCCTAAGGGGTTACCCTTTCATATAAACAAATGAGTTTTTCAGGTCTTTTAAAAGGATTAGGCCAGTGAATTTATCCGAAACCTGGTTAAAGGAATATGAGAAAATTGTTACCCATCATGACTTTGATGGAATTGTCAGTGCCTCTCTCTGTGCATGGGTCTTAAAAATCCAGAAGGTAATCTTTACAGGTCCCATGACCATTGCCCGTTCCCAGATTACGATCACCGAGAAGGATGTGGTCTGCGATTTGCCCTATCCCCTCCAATGTGGACTTTGGTTTGATCATCATGAAGGGAATCTCCAGGAATTATCCTATCGAAAGATCGATCCTACATCCATTCCCGGACGCTTTGACTTAAAACCGAGTTGCAGTCGGGTCGTTTATGAATATTTTTGTGAAAGGACCACCCTTCCTTTCTATTTCTTGGTGGCAGTAGAAGAAGCGGATATAATTGACAGTTTTGCCTATACCTCGATCGAAGATTGGAGAAAGGAGACCCCTGGAAAGATCATCGATTCGACTCTTAAGCTTCCCTTTCCCTCTCAAGAGGAGCAGGCTCAATATATGAGAAACCTTTTCCAACAGATTCAAGGCCGTCCCCTTGGAGAGGTATCCCATCTCGACTTCGTTCAAAAAAGATGGAGCCACTATCAAGAGGAAGAGGGGAGGATGCTTCGAATCATTCGAGAGGCTTCTTATTTTTTAGAGGAAGATGGAAAAAAGGAATTGGTTGTCATCGATCTTACTCCCTATCATCGCAGACCCCATCTGATCAAAAATTTGGACTTTTTGATTTACCCACAGGCCTTAGCGGTTCTGGAGGTTTATAACCTGATAGACCACCAGGGAGTAAAAAGTAACCATTTAGGGTTTTCTATGTCCCTTTCCATTAGCGGGAATCGGTTGGAAGGGAGCAAAAATATCGGGGAGATCATGCGAACCCTCAATATCGGAGATGGACATCCAGGGGCTGCCGCAGGGCAGATTCGATGTCGATCCAAACAGGAGATGCTCAGGAGAAAGAAAGAGGTTCTGAACAAAATCTTTAATCTCTGGCGAACCCAATCTGGAGAATCCTCTCTTTTATGAGTTTCATTAGGTTTTTATGGATAAATCCTCCGCCATGGGCTATGAGGTTGACTTCACCCTTAACCCTTGCAACTAAGATCAGGGGTATGATATTTTTTATTTATGGAAATTGATACCCAACTTATTCCCATTCCTCCAGATCCGAAAATCCTTTCTAAAAAAAATGTCGTGGTGATCGACGTCCTTAGGGCGACCACCGTTATCGTTTATGCCCTCTCTCAGGGAGCCATGGAGATTATTCCAGTGGCATCGATCGAAGAGGCAAAGGAAAGGGCCAAAACGTTTTCTCAAGGGGCTACTCTTTTAGGAGGGGAAAGGAATAGCCAAAAGATCGAAGGATTCGATCTTGGGAACTCACCCACCGAGTACTCTGAAGAGAGGATCAAAGGGAAACGGATCATCCTGACGACAACCAATGGAACCAGGGCATTTTATTGGGTCTCATCGGGGAATCAAATTTTCATTGGTAGTTTTTTAAATATTGGGGCGGTCGCTATGAGATGTGTGACATTGGACAGGGACCTCCTCATCTTTCTTTCTGGAAATAGAGGGGGGTTCTCACTGGAGGATACGGTTTGTGCCGGGATGCTGATCGACCTCATCCTCAAAAATGGAGAAAAACCTATCACCTTAACGGATGCTTCCTATGATGCCCTTTTCTTATATCAAAGGTTTGAGGAAAACCTTATAGGAGCCTTCCACCTTTCAAGCCACGGAAAGGACCTTTTGGAATTGGGAGGAGGAGGGGACCTCATTTTTTGTGCTCAAACGAATATCACAGAAGTCGTTCCATTATTTAAAGATGGAGTGATCCGAATCTTTTAAATTAAATTTGTTAAGCCTTACCTTTTTATATCAGGCGCAACTACCCCATTGGGGAGAAGGACCCAATAAGATGAGACATCCAGAAAGGAAACTGAGAGATCAAGAAACGATGGTGGCCCTTTTAACACACACATCCATCGGAAGGATGGCTACGGTGAATCGGAAAGGAATTCCAGTGATCAAACCTGTCAATTACCTCTACTGGGATGGAAAGATCTATATCCATTCTTCAAAAAAAGGGGAAAAGATCAGGGACATCCAGCGGGGGAGCCCCATCTGTTTCGAAATCGATCAGCCCATCGCCTATCTTCCTTCCAAAGAGAGTGGGTGTAAAGCCAATTATTATTACCGGAGTATTATGATTAAGGGAAGGGGTACTTTATTAAATGGACGGGCAAAAAAGAGAAAGGTGCTTCAACTGTTGCTGGAAAAATATCAGCCTGAAGCAAACGGGAAGGAAATCCCTGAAAAGGTTCTTAAGAAAACAGCAGTGATTGAAATCCTTCCAGAGGAGATTACCGGTAAAGAGAATGGTTAAGTGATGAAGCCTTCTGTTTCCATTGTGAAGTGCCAAGACTATGAGGAAAAAAAGGTTTCGCTTAGCCTCAGGAAGTCCATCGATCTTCTTGGAGGGATCCGTCGGTTTATCAAGGCAGGGGATCGTGTCCTCCTTAAACCCAACCTCCTCTATGGAAAACCACCAGAAAAAGCAGTGACCACTCACCCCCTTATTGTGAAGGGGATGATTCAGATCATTCGAGAAGCAGGGGGGATTCCATTTATTGGGGATAGTCCCTCGATCGGGGGTCTCGTTAAGACTGCTGAGAAGGCTGGGATTAAAGCCGTGGCGGATGAAATGGATTGTCCTCTGGTAGAATTTAATAGGCCTATTCGTCTACCCAAGGAGAGAACAAAACGATTTAAACAGATAGAGATTGATCAAGCCGTTTTAGATGCGGATGTAATCGTCAATCTTCCCAAATGGAAGACCCACACCTTGATGCTCCTCACCCTTGGGATTAAGAATCTCTTTGGCTGTATTCCAGGGACGAGAAAAGCCCTTTGGCATCTTCAGGCAGGTGAGGACCGAGGGACCTTTGCTCAAATCTTGGTCGATCTCTATCAAGCCCTCAAACCCAGCCTCACCCTCTTAGATGGAATTGTAGGAATGGAAGGGAATGGTCCCAATAGTGGAAGACCCATTCCCATAGGATTGATTCTGGCAAGTGAAGACCCACTCTCCATTGACCAAATTGTTTGCGACTTGTTGGGCATCCCCAGGACCTCCTTGCTGACGAATCGAGTGGCCCTTGAGCAAGGGATGGGGAGAGATGAGATTGAGGTTTTGGGAGAGAGAGTGAGAGATAATCAAATCCAAAACTTTCAGTTTCCAAAGCTCTCCCAGCCCAATTGGAATCTACCAGGGTTTTTGGGAAAGGCCTTGAAGAATGCGCTCAGTATGAAACCCCAGTTAGAGGAAACGCTCTGCACCCAATGTCATCAATGTATAGGGGTCTGCCCCCCAAAGGCATTGAGGGGAGATCGCGGAAAGGTGCTTATTGAGTATGGCAAATGTATTCGCTGTTTCTGCTGTCAAGAGGTCTGTCCAGAAGGAGCGATAAGAATCGAACCTGGATGGGCATTAAGACGATTGGGCAGAGGGACAGGGGGCTTAGGGTTGAAAGAATAAACGAACTTAGGTAGAGTGATGCGGACCATTAAACTCACCATTGAATACGATGGAACGAACTATTTAGGATGGCAGGTTCAACCCAAAGGACCAACCCTCCAGCGAGTCCTTGAGGAGACGCTCAGGAAGATTACAGGTGAGGAGGTTCGCCTGATCGGTTCTGGAAGAACCGATGCAGGAGTCCATGCCCGTGGTCAAGTGGCTCACTTCAAAACCTATAGTAAGATAAATCTTCATTCAATGGCCAGAGCCCTTAATAGCCTTCTCCCGCCAGATATTGTGATTCGGAGGGTGAGAGAAGTGGATGAAAATTTCCATGCCAGAAAGAGTTGCAAAAGTAAAATTTATGAATATCGGATTCTAAACCGAAACCTTCGCTCTGCCTTCTATTATAAATATGCATGGCATGTTCCCCAAAAATTAAACCTTAAAGAGATGAAAGAAGCAACCCGATATCTGGTGGGTGAGCACGATTTTTCTTCATTTCGTTCCGTGGGAACACCTACTCAAACGGCAATCCGTAAGGTGATACGGGCGGAGTGGAAGAAGGGAAGAGATGGGCTTCTCTGCTTTGAAATTGAGGCGAATGGTTTTCTCAAACAGATGGTCAGGACAATGGTAGGGACGTTGGTTGAGGTCGGAAGAGGGAGACTCGGTCCCGAGGAGTTTCAAGGGATCCTTCAGTCGAAGGACCGAAGAAAGGCTGGCCCCACTGCTCCTGCCCATGGTCTCTTTCTCAAAGAGGTGAAGTATTAACCTCCTATCCTGATTAACTCATAATTTCTTGTTCCAAGGCCAATCTCTTCAGCATAGGTGAGTTGGATACTCCAATCGACCTCTGTATAAAGGGCACGAAATTTATCCTCTCCCACCCCCCAGTTTTTGGTTAATTTGGAAGATCTATTTCCTTCCTCACGATTGATGAGATCGACTGAGGCCTGATCAATAGCGACTGGATCTTCCGAAGAGAGAATACCAATATCCCTGACAATTGGGGTATCCGAATATCCATAGCAATCACAAGCAGGAGAGATATTGGTAAGAAAATTGAGATAAAGAACCTTCCCCTTTTTCTTTTGTATTGCTCCAAAGGCGTGTTCCACAATTTTCTTCTGAAAGAGAGCCGTGGATTCATTCCATTGAATTTGGATAGCGCTATGAGGGCAGGTGAGAATGCATTCTCCACAACCAATACATTTCTTGGGATCAATCACAGCCACCTTTGCTCCACCCCCAGTTCCTGTTTCAGGGGATTCCATGGAGATGGCCTCTTGGGGACACCAAGGAAGACAGCGTTCGCAACCTTTACAATCCCTCTTTTTTACCCGCGGAGAAATGTTGGAATGCTGACTTAACTTTCCTTCTCTACTGGAACATCCCATCCCAAGATTCTTTAGGGCCCCCCCAAACCCTGAGAGTTCGTGCCCTTTAAAATGGGTGACGCAGATTAGAGCATCTGCCATATAGATATCTCGTGCAATCGAAACGGTTTTAAAAATAGGGAGGTCAATCCGAACCTTGACCGAGCTATTCCCCCTTAGCCCATCAGCGATCAGAATAGGGGCATCGACCACCGAGAAAGAAAAACCATTCTGATAGGCGGTGGTAAGGTGGGAGATGGCTTCTGAGCGTGTTCCGATATAAAGGGTATTCGTATCGGTGAGAAAGGGCTTTCCTTTACATTGCTTGACCCGCTCTACAATTCTTCTTAAAAAGATGGGTCTAACATAGGCGGTATTCCCTTTTTCACCAAAATGAAGTTTGATCGCGACCAGATCCTTCTCCCTGACCTTTCCCTGCAGGTTCACACAATCCAACAAGACATCTAACTTATCCAGAAGAGGTTTTCCGGAAACGACCTTCAGATCCGAAAAGAAAACCTTATTTTTTTTCATAGGGTCCTCCTAAGTTAAGATTCTATGCCAACCATCCCTTGGGTGTCAACTTAAAGGCTACCTTGAAAGGTAATACCTTACTCACTCGTGGGAAAAGCCCGAGAAGGATGTTGGAGAAAATCTTTCCGCCTGAGGCGGATCCGACTCGGTCGGAAGAGCGGTAACCTTAAATTGCCCCCTAAAGGTGAGACCTCTTACCCTATCACTTAATACCCCAATTACTATTATCACTGTTAGCCCTACCCAAAGAGATATCCATTTGATCCGCGTTCTAAGATTTTCGGAGGCATCCTTCTCGGGACAATATATATTCCCACGCTTCAATGAGGGATTACCTTGAAAGCAAAATTTGACTTTCCATTATAAGAAAAGTAGTTTAAAATATATCCGATCATTTTGGGAGATTTGGCAAAAAAGGAGGAGCAATGAAACGATTTGAACCTAACCACATCCGAAACATAGGAACCTTTGGACATGGGGGAGAGGGGAAGACTTCCCTATGTGAAGCCATTCTCTTCGATACAGGGGAGAATAATCGCCTTGGAAGAGTTGATGATGGGTCTTCCATCATGGATTTTGAGCCTGAAGAGATCAATCGAAAAATTAGTATCAGCGCCTCACTTTCCCATTTCGAATGGGATAAACATCAATTCCACATCATTGATACGCCTGGATATGCAAACTTCATTGCTGAGGCCAAGGCGGCCATGAGGGTCGTAGATGGAGCCATTATGGTGATTGGAGGGAATTCAGAGGTGAAGGTCCAGACCGAAACAGTTTGGGGTTATGCCAATGAGTTTAAAGTTCCCAGGATTCTTTTTGTCACCAAGATGGATATGGAACGGGCAGACTTCCTCAAAGTGGTCGAAGAGGTAAAGAAGACGTTTTCTTCTCCAACCGCTATCCCCGTCCAACTCCCTATTGGAGTGGAAGGGGATTTCAGAGGGGTCGTGGATTTAATTCAAAGGAAAGGGCTTTTCTTTCACGAGGATGGAAGCGGGCAGTTTGAGGTTAAAGAGGTCCCTACTGAGATGAAAGATCAGGTGGAAAGATTCCGCGAAAAGTTGGTTGAGGCCGTGGTGGAGATGGATGATAAACTGATGGAGAAGTATCTGGAATCTGGTGAGATCGCTGATGAGGAACTGATTCAATGTCTTCGAAAGGGAACGATGGAAGGAAGACTGGTTCCTGCCCTCTGTGGCTCATCCATTCGGAATATAGGGATTCAACCCCTTCTCAACGTAATCATCTCCTGTTTCCCCTCACCCTTGGAGCGAGGCCCTGTTCAGGGAGTAAATCCTAAGACAGGCGAGGTTGAGACGCGGGAACCCAAAGAAGATGGGCCACTTTCTGCCTTTGTATTCAAAACAATCGCAGATCCCTTTGCGGGTAAATTGAACCTTTTCAGGGTCTATTCTGGAAGCATCAGCGCAGACTCTGTCGTTTACAATTCCAAAAAGGATGTGAAGGAGAGGATTGGCCAAATCTTTTTAATGGAGGGGAAGAAACAGAAACCCGTTGGGTTTGCTACCGTGGGCGATATCATGGCTGTCGCCAAGCTAAAAGAGACCACCACAGGTGATACCTTTTCTGATGAGAAGAGGCCGATCGTTTTTGAAGAGACTAAACTCCCCCTTCCTGTCATTTCCTATGCCCTCACTCCCAAAACCAAAGGAGACGAGGAAAAGATTACTGCCGCCTTGGCACGCATTCATGAAGAAGATCCCACCATGACCGTGGGCAGGGATGAGCAGACTGGAGAAATCCTCCTGTCAGGGGTCGGCCAGACCCATGTGGAGGTCATTCTTGAAAAGTTGAAGAGGAAATTTGGAGTGGAGGTAACTCTCAGCACCCCAAAAGTTCCCTATAAAGAGACGATCCGTGGATCTAAACAGGGGGTGATTTACCGTCATAAAAAACAGACAGGTGGTCGTGGCCAATTTGCAGAAGTCCATTTCGATATATCCCCCCTTCCCAGAGGGGCAGGCTTCGAATTCGAGAATGCCCTCGTTGGGATGAACGTCCCCAGGAACTTTGTCCCCGCGGTAGAAAAGGGAATAGTGGAGGCGATGCAAAGTGGGGTTCTGGCAGGTTACCCTGTAGTTGATGTGAAGGTAAGATTCTATGATGGAAAGTCCCATGAAGTCGATTCTTCTGAAATGGCCTTCAAGATTGCAGCGATTATGTGTTTTAAGAAGGGTATCCAGGAAGCCAATCCAGTGCTTCTTGAACCGATTATGCGAGTGGTGGTGACCGCACCTGATGAGAACATCGGCGATGTGATCGGAGACCTGAACAGTCGTCGTGGAAGGGTTTTGAGGGTCGATGCTAAGGGAAATTACCAAGTGATTGAGGCCAATGTGCCTATGGCAGAGATGCTGAAATATGCTCCAGACCTTAACTCCAAAACTGGGGGCAGGGGAACTTTTACAATGGAATTTTCCCATTATGAAGAGGTACCTTCCCAACTGGCAGAGAAGGTAATTGCCCAGGCCAAGAAAGAAAAGGAGAGTGAAAAGTAAATAGGTGAAAGGAAATGGTATTTTGTGAACAAATAACGAATCACGAATCACGAGTCACGAGATATGAGGGCTGTCATTCAGAGGGTGAAATCGGCTGAGGTATGGGTGGATGGCCGACTTACAGGAAAGATTGGGAAAGGACTTCTAATTTTTATTGGTGTAGCCAAAGGGGATGGTGAAGATGACCTCGACTACCTCGCTTCAAAAATTCCCAATCTCAGGATCTTTGAGGATGAGTCTGAAAAGTTCAATCTCTCCCTGAAAGAGATAGGTGGAGAGTTGTTAGTCGTCTCTCAGTTCACGCTTTATGGTGATTTGAGAAAAGGGAGAAGGCCATCTTTCACAGAGGCAGAAGAGCCATCCATAGCCAAAGCCTTATATGAAAGGTTTATTTCAGAATTAAAAAGTCAAGGCATTCCTATCCAGACAGGAGAATTTCAGGCAAAAATGGAGGTCCACCTTGTCAATGATGGCCCGGTAACGCTTCTATTGGATAGTAAAAAGTAGGAACATATAGCCACCCATGACCAAAAAAAATCCAAAACGACAAGTTGGGTCCAATGAATTATGGAGAGTAGGCAGATATTCCGTGGTCCTTATGTTCATTATTTTTCTTGGGTTCTTCAGTTCGCACTGCGAGGCTCAGAATCCAATCAAGGGAAAGGAGAAGGGGATGAAAGAGATTAGAGAGCCCGTTTATGCAGGGTCGTGGTATCCAGGTGACCCTGAAACGCTTTCCCGAGAAGTGAAGAGATATTTAGAGAACGTAACCATTGAGAAATTGGAAGGGGAGATCATTGCTCTCATCTCTCCCCATGCGGGGTACATCTATTCAGGACAGGTGGCGGCCTATGCCTATAAACTGCTTGAAGGGAAACACTTTGATACAGTGATAGTAGTGGCTCCGAGCCACCATGCCTTTTTTAAGGGAGCCTCTATTTACGATAGGGGTGGGTTTCGGACCCCTCTTGGTATTGTTCCAATCGATAGTGAAATTTCCAAAAAGATGATGGAGGGCCGTAAGGAATTTCAATTTATTCCTGAGGCTCATGCCAAGGAACATTCGTTGGAGATTCAACTTCCGTTTCTTCAAATGGTTTTAAAGTCCTTTAAACTTGTTGCCATTGTTATGGAACCCTATTGGAGTTGGGAGACTTGTCAGAGACTTGCTTCTTCGATGGCTGATGCCATTGAGGGAAAGAAGGCCTTATTGGTTGCCAGTTCAGATCTTTCTCACTTTCATTCCTATGAGAAGGCGGTTTCACTGGATAGGGTTGTTTTAAATCATATTGAGCGGTTCGATCCTGGGGGATTGAATCGAGATTTAAAGGAGGGTCGTTGTGAAGCCTGTGGGGGTGGCCCAATCATTTCGGTCATGCTGGCCTCAAAAATGTTAGGGGCCAATAAGGGAAGGGTACTCAAATATCTCAATTCAGGAGATGTGACAGGGGAGAGGGGACGCGTGGTAGGTTATGGAGCAGGTGTCTTTTATAAGGTTTCTGGAGGTGTAGAAAAGATGAAAGAAGGAAAGAAGGTCGGGGTTGATTTAGGTTTAAATGATGAGGAAAAAAGGCTCTTACACAATATTGCAAAGACGGTCATTGAGAATAAGGCAAAGGGCAAGGCCGTTCCAGAGTTTAAGGTTGATTCCATTAAACTTAAAGAGAATCGAGGCGCCTTTGTGTCCCTCCATAAGAGAGGGGAATTGAGGGGATGCATTGGATATATCGAAGGTCAGGGTCCACTTCATAAGACGATTGAAAAGATGGCTGAAGCGGCTGCCTTTCAAGACCCCCGCTTTCCACCCGTAACGGAAAAAGAGATTCCAGAACTGGATATTGAGATCTCTGTCTTGACTCCTCTGAAGAAGATTACGGATATCAATGAGATTGAGGTGGGAAAGCATGGAATCTACATCAAGAAAGGATGGTATTCAGGCCTCCTCCTTCCTCAAGTGGCCACAGAATATGGGTGGGACCGAAAGACCTTCTTGGAGCATACTTGCCAGAAGGCAGGCCTACCCTCTAATGCCTGGAAAGATAAAGATACAGAGATTTATATCTTCTCTGCGGATATCTTTTAATTGGCAAGTGGATTAGGATAACGATAAACTTTCTCTGACCAATGATAAGGATTCTTATCCGAATTAAAACGTTTCTTTCAAGGTTCCTTTCTCCTCAGAGAATATTTATTCTCAGCTTTTCCGCCATGATTGTTATTGGGACCTTCCTTCTTTGGTCCCCTTTTTCCGCAACCCATCGTCCCCTTCGATTTGTGGATGCCCTTTTTACCTCTACCTCTGCGGTCTGTGTTACCGGACTGGTTGTGATTGATATCGGTAAAGATCTGACGACCTTGGGTCAGGTGATCACCATCTTCTTATTTCAAATAGGAGGATTAGGTATTATCACCTTCTCCACAGTCTTTTTCGTCTTAATGGGTCGAGGGCTCTCTTTCAAAGGAAGGGAGATTGTGCAATCGACCCTTCTCCATACGCCTCGAAGGGATTTCTCTAAGATAGCAGTAGGGGTTCTGTGGTTTACTTTTATTTTCGAATCGATCGGGACGTTACTCCTCTTTATCCGGTTTTCCTTTGATTTTCCACTTGGAACAGCGTTATATTATGCTGTCTATCATGCCATTTCGGCATTTAACAACTGCGGTTATTCCTTATTTTCAGATAATCTCATGGGTTATCAGGGAGATCTGATTGTCAATCTGACGATCATGGGGTTGATTGTTTTTGGAGGGATTGGATTTATTGTAAAGTATGAAATCCTTTCTTACCTCAGAGGGGTCCAGAAGAAATTATCGATTCATACGAAAATTGTGATCATCACTACGGCCATCCTTATTATTTCAGGCTCGATCCTCTTCTATCTTTTTGAAAGAAATCACATGATGAAGGATGTTCCAGTCCTGACTAAAATCTTGGTCTCTCTCTTTCAATCGATTACTCCTCGGACGGCTGGTTTTAATACAATTGATATTAGCGCCTTGACAAACGCTACGGTTCTTCTCCTCCTTATTCTCATGTTCATCGGGGCCTCTCCTGGTTCAACAGGTGGGGGGGTGAAAACGACCAGTGCTGCCCTTCTCCTTTTGATGATCTGGAACAGGTTGAAGGGAAATGAGGAGGTAAACGCCTTTAATCGAACCATTCCAAGAGAGAATATCAGCCGTACCATTTCGATTATCTTTGCTTCGGCCTTCACTGTCTCTATCATTACATCGATTCTCCTGATCAGTGGGACAGGTGGCCTTCCACCCGAAGGAAGCCGTCACTTCTTTGTAGAATATCTTTTTGAAACGGTCTCGGCCTTTGGGACGGTAGGGCTTTCCATGGGCGTGACACCAAAATTGAGTGATACACAAAAAGTGGCTATTATATTCATGATGTTTGCTGGAAGGGTTGGCCCACTGACCCTCGCATTCTCGCTCTCCCGGGCCAGTGGGAAAAGAGGCCTCACCTATGCAGAGGAAGGGGTCATGGTTGGGTAAAGAGGAGGAAAATTGATGAAGAGAGTGGTTGTCATCGGGTTAGGGATTTTTGGGTTTAATATTGCCAAAGACCTTTATGAGAATGGGTTTGAAGTGATTGCCATAGATAAAAATAAGGAGATCATCCAAAAGATCAGAGATTTTTCAACGAAGGCTGTACTTGCTGATGGTACAGACAAAGAGGTGATGGAATCGATTGGCATTCAAGAGGATGATATCGTGATCATCTCCTTTGGAGAGGATTTAGCGGCTGCGACTTTGATTACCCTTCACCTCAAGGAGATGAAAGTAAAAAGGATTATTGTCAAAGTGCCAGATGAAGATCATCGGCGAATCTTAGAGAGGGTTGGGGCTACGGAGGTGGTCGTTCCTGAGAAGGAGGTGGCAGATAAAGTGGCGAAAAGTCTGATCTGCCCAAATGTTCTTGATTATCTTCCCTTATCAAGGGATTATACTATTTGTGAACTAGTGCCTCCCCAACATTTCATAGGGAAGACGATCGGCCAGCTCCATTTGAGAAGTCATTACCATATTGAGGTGATTGCCATCCGGGAAGTTCTTCCAGAACGAATCCAGATGATTCCAAAAGCTGAATTTGTGATTAAGGATAGTGACATCTTGGTGGTGATTGGAAAGGAGGAAGATATTAACAAGGTAAAATAATATTCAAAAATTTATATAAAAAACCCTATCATTTAGTCCAAAAAAACTTTTCCCCCTATGAAGATCATCATCCTATTTTTACTTAACCTTTTCTTAATCGGTTTATTTGCATTTCTTTTAAAGAAAAAGTCCCTTTTAACCTATTTTTAAGGTGGAAAAGTCTGGTTGACATGGCTTGCAATTGCAATCATTACCTTAATGGATGAATTAACATCGGTTTTTTATGCCCCTGCCGAGGCTTTCCGATTTATTGGTCCTAGTGCCATTTTCTTTATCACTTTTACTGCTTTCTTCATCCATTATATGACTACTCGTCTGGTTGAGATCGCAGAGATTCTTGAACACCATGGTATCTATGGAGGCGGTGTATATTCCTTTTCTTATTTTGTTCTTGGCCCCATTGTATCTTTCGTTGCAGTAGCCTCTATTATGGTGGATTATATTTTAACTGCTTGTATATCCGCAGTTAGCGCAGTGGAAAACGCCACCTCCTTTTTTCTAATGCCCCATTCCTATAAAATGATTATCGTATTTATAATTATCTGGTCTATTGCAGGGCTCAATATCCTCGGTATCCGTGAAAATGCCCGTTTTACGTTCTCCGTTTTCATCTTTGCAACCTTTATCTTTTTAAACTTAATCGCCTCAGGGATTTTGTCCTTTGATTCAGAATCACTGATAAGGCTTAAGACAGGTTATGAGCAGTCATTCAATCGTCTAAAGACAGGTTCTTTTTTTCAGAGTTATGGAGTTTTCATTGCCTCTATAGCAAGTTGTATATTGGCATATTCCGGGGTGGAATCCGTTCTCCAGACCGCTGGATTGGTGCGGAGCTGGAAAGAGATAGGTAAGGCTTATATCTTTCTTGCTCTCACTGTTGGGCTCGTTACTCCTGTGGTGGCTACACTCGCACTTTCCACCCCTATTAATTTTGCTCGCCATGAAGGAGATTTGATTACTTATTACGCCACTTTAATTAACGGAATGCCCTTTGGTGTAACTGTTGCAATACTCGCCAGTTTAACATTGATCATGGCAATTAATACCGCCTTTGTTGCATCGAGCGAACTGATGGAACGGGTGGCAGAGAGGTATGGTTTTAAATGGTTTATTGCTACCAACCGCCGACAATCCCTTTATCGCATCCATATTTTTAATGGCATATTTTTTTCGATCATCCTACTGATTACCGAGGGAAGTCAGACGATCCTTGCAGATATGTATGCATTGGGACTCATCGCAAGTTTCTGTATTAATATGTTATCCCTTTTAATATATCGTTATTTCATGGGTACCAAAGAGGTTAGGCAGTTTCATACAAGTCGTCTCATAACATTATTGATATGGATAATCTTTGTGAGTTGTTTCTTTTTTCTTGCTTCTATGAAACCACATGGCACCATGATGTGGGCTACAGTGACAGGATTGGTTCTTTTAGCCGGATTACTCGTAGCCCAGAAACGTGCCCCAGAGATTCGGGAGGTAGAAAAATCGGATAGCGAGATGGCCATGATCCTTTATTTAGCGCAATCCTCATCCCCCGAAATACACATATTCTTTCGTAGACCAAAGGAAGATATTGGTTGTGAAAGTAGTTCCAAGGAAAATGAAGTTTACATAACTTTTTACTCTCCCAGGGAAGGTAACCCTCCTAAATTTGCTCCCAATGAATTCCATTTCCCTTTGGGGAAACAAGGACTATATCACCATATTGTTTCCCTTTTGAAATTGATAGAATATGAGATGCCCGAGCAAAAGGTTACGGTCCATTTTGGGTGGCCCATGTCTTCGTGGCTTGATCGGTTATCCATTGGGGTAATGGTATTTAAATTGATGCATCTTCCTGGACGTTTTCCAAAATTCAATTTTACTATTGATTATAAAAGCCACTTCACTTTAGGTGGGAGATAAATGGATGAAAGGGTAGATTAATCATTTCCTTCAAAATTCTCATTTCCCTTTATTCTTCTGGTCTTTCCAGAAACGACTAAAGTGATTTCGCCTTTTAACTTTCTGCCCCTGATTTTTTCTATGAGCTCACTTACCCTTCCCCTGAGAATCTCTTCAAAGACCTTTGTGAGTTCACGCGCAAGAACCATGTTCCGATCCCCGAGGATCTCATAGATATCGTTTAATGTTTTTAAAAGGCGATGGGGAGATTCATAAAAGATAAGGGTCTCCCGGACCCCTTCTAAATCTTTCAGTAAATCCCTTCTCTTTTTGGATTTATGGGGGAGGAATCCTTTAAAGAGAAAGGAGTCAGTGGGAAGACCTGCTACGCTGAGAGCGGTAATAAGAGCCGAGGGCCCTGGGATCGGCACCACAGGGATTTCGTTTTCAATCGCCAGTTGGATGAGGCGAAAACCAGGGTCAGAGATCCCAGGTGTTCCTGCTTCTGAGACCAAGGCAATGGGGTTTCCTTGTTTCAATTTAGAGAGAATCCATTCTCTCTTTTTAAATTCGTTCCCTTCAAAATAACTGGTGAGTGGAGTTTTGATCCCAAAGTGTTTGAGGAGGAGACCTGTGCGGCGGGTATCTTCTGCTGCGATTAAATCCACCTCTTTTAATATCCGCAAAGCCCTCAGGGTAATGTCTTCGAGGTTTCCAATAGGTGTGGAAACGATATAGAGAATCCCTTTATTTGTTTTGGTATTTAAGTTCATTTTTAAAAATTATCATTTTCTTAAAGTTTGTTCAATAGGACTATTCATCCCATTAAGATTTTTTTGGAATTCACACCATTACCACTTCTATGTAACTGAATAGGTGTAGGTAAGGAAAGGCCATTGTCCTAAAATTGAATTCTTGAATATATTTTCGTAGGGTAAGCCCTTGTGGCTTACTGTTTCTTGGTAAGGGACAAGCCCTTACCCTACGGATTGAATTAGGTAAGCGACAAACCCAAGCCTTAAAGATCTGATCTGTTTTTCATCTCGAAATTTCATAACTCCCCCTCTTAACTTAAGAGGGGGTTAGGGGGAGTTAAGTTAATTTAGGTAAGGGATAAACCCTTACCCTACAACCATTTAGGGGTATCCGTCCGCCCGAAGGGTTTTGAACCATACCCTCCCTATAAAAAGGACTTTTCAGAGGTTTTCAGAAAAAAATATTGACAAACCATTGTAAAATGCGTAAATATAAATCAAATCAAAAAGTTATAAACGGGCCCCCTATTTATGCCAGAGGAACTGTCAACTGAAAAGAAGGCACTTGATCTTAGTGGAGAGATGCCTTTGATTGAAGGAGTGGAGGCTGATGAGGAGCTCTTTTTAGCCCGGGATTTAACCAGTTCTTTGATTAAGGCGATCAAGGCCTTTCGTTTTTATCCGCCAGATAACCCCACCTTAAAAGGATTTCGGGAACAACTGATTAAAAAATTTAACTTCTTCTTAAATAAATATGACCTCTTCACCATTCAGATTGGGGAGTATGACTTTTCCTTTAAGGGGAAGATCCTTTATGAGAATAGGGACATCAAGACAAGCCTCGCTTTCCTATTCTACAAAGATGGATTGAGGGAATTAAGATTTATGAAGGGAATCGAGGATTGGGAGATTGATGGCTTGATCGATGTGATTAAGCGAAGTGATAATATCAACCAGTTGGAGGACGATCTGGTTACGCTGATATGGGAGAGAGATTTCACGCATATTGGGTATCTGGCCACAGATGAATTCTTGGAGGATACCCCTATTCATATTCCAGAAAATATAGAGCAATTTAGAAAAAATCTGGTCTTTAAACCGATTGCCCATCATGTCGAAGTGGATCTCCTAAAAGAGGAGACCGAGGAGGGGATGGATCTGGATGAGATCCTCTCCAGGGTCATAGAGGAACCCGCCTCCTTTGTTACTAATCGAGGGGTTTACTCCCTTACCCCCGAGGAGGTGGAGGGGTTAAGAAAGGATGTGGAGGTCGAGATTGACCCAACCTTTGTCTTCAATGTCATGGACATTCTCTTTGAAATCATCACATTGGAAAAAGAGGTTGAACCGTTTCAGGATGCGGTTAATATTCTCATTAAGATTCTGGATGCCCTGATCACGATTGGCGATTTTCAGAAGGCCGCTGAGTTACTAAAAAGAGTTTACATTACCCTTAAGACCTTTGAACTCAAGGATTGGCAGATCGAAATGGTTAGACGAGTGATCCATGAGGCAGGAGAAGAACCACGAATCGAACGAATAGGAAGAATCTTAGAGAAGGAGGAGGGGATTAAGTTAGAGGATGTCAATGCCTATCTCATCCTTCTTCAAAAAAATTCCATCAAACCCCTGATCAAATTATTAGGTGAGTTAAAAAATTCAAAGACTCGAAGGGTCGTCTGCGATTCACTCTCCGAGATCGGGCGGAATGCCATTGAATCCTTTACCCCCTTCGTGGAGGACAAACGATGGTATCTCGTCCGAAATATTATCTATATCCTGGGCCGAATCGGTAAAGAACAATCCCTTCCATATATTCAAAAGGCCTTTGCTCATGAAGATGTTCGGGTTAGAAGGGAGGCAATCACAGCCTTAGGTTTAATTGGGGGGGTAAAGGCAATCAATCTTCTCACCAGGGCCCTGAGCGATAGTGATTTTCGGATTCGGTCCATGGCCGCACTAAATCTTGGGAAGGTGGGTAAAAAGGCAGGCTTAGTTCCCCTTCTGGAGGTAGTTCAGGCAAAAGAGTTTAATAAAAAAGACCCTGTTGAGATCAAAGCGTTCTTTGATGCAATTGGAATGACCGGATCCAGTGAGGCCATTCCTATTCTCCAGCAACTCTTAGAGAAGAAGAGCCTTTTCGGGAGAGGAAAAATAGACGAAATTCGCATTGGAGCAGCCAATGCCTTGGCCATGATTGGGACACCAGAGGCAATGGCCATCTTGGAATCGGGAAGGAATTCCAAAGATGAATCCATCCGGGAGGCCTGCTCTCAAGCCCTTAGGGGCCGCCCTTCCAAGGAGTCAATGGTCTGATGCCTGATAAAACCACCATTCAGGACCATGAACATCTTCCAACCAAACTTGGAACAGAGTTTGTTATAAAATTTTCACGCCTGCTCAAAGGAAGCACTCTCTACGACCGAAAAAATGTAAACATCGATCGCCTCACCAAAGATTGCCTTCAAACCCTCAATCCCGTTATCAAATCAGAGGGGCATCTTTTTATTAAGATTGTTCGAGACAATTTTTTCTTTAACAATATTAAAATCAATGTAGGGGCTGATAAATACCCCATCTTCAAAGCCTTTCTGCAGGAAATGAGGAAACGCAGGATTGGTGAGATAGAGTTTTCGATGGTGATGGAGGGGGAGCCCCTTAAAGATTTTGTCTACCTCCTTTCCGGGCTTGAAGAGAACAACGAAAGCAACTACCTCTATGTGAAGAAGCAACTGGAATATAGAGGCATCGAAGGATTCAATGTAGGCAAATTGGAGTATTTCAGGGATGAAGAGATTTTGGTCGACTCTGAAGACCTGAAACGATATTCGAAAGAGATCTATTTTAAAACAATTGGTCTTGTTAAAGAGGTGGTGGATAATATCAATAACCAGAAGGTCCTCAATGTTCGCAAAGCCAAACGCCTCATGCAGAGCGCTGTCAATGCCATCATGCAGGATGAGGCAACCTTATTAGGATTGGCCAATATTAAAAATTATGATGAGTATACCTTTAATCACTCGGTCAATGTAGCCATCTATTCTATCGCCTTAGGTCAGAGGATTGGGATTCCCAAAAAACACCTCTCCCATTTGGGGATGGCAGGTCTTTTCCATGATATCGGAAAGACTAAGATTCCAAAAGAGATTCTGAATAAGACAGAAAAATTAGACCCCGAGGAGTGGGAGGTGATCCGGGCCCATCCGGTTATTGGGGCTGAAACGATCATGAGGATGAAGGAGTGGGGAGAACTTTCTACCCGAATGATTGATGGAGCCTTCGAACATCACCTCCGATACGATTTAAAGGGGTACCCGAAGTTGAGCCGTAAGAGGAAGCTTAGCCTTTTCGGGAGAATTATTACCATTGCAGACTTTTATGATGCCCTTGTGAGGCCAAGGGTTTACAACCGATTTCCTTATGTGTCGGAGAAGATTTTGGGATTCATGTTAGAGCGAAGCGGAAAAGACTTTGACCCTGCTCTGGTCAAGGTCTTCGTCAATATGATTGGAATCTTTCCCCTTGGAACTCTGGTTCTATTGAATACCAATGAAATGGGGATTGTCACCCAGATTCAAGAAGATAGTGAGCAGATCGATCGTCCCAAGGTTTGCCTGATCTACTACAGCGATGGGGAATACCGTAAGGGAAAGATTGTTGATCTCAGAGAGATCGATGAAACGACAAAAGACTACAAAAGGACAATTGTCAAGGCCCTCGATCCGAACGAATATAATATTAATGTAGCAGAATTTCTTATTTAAATCTTCCCTTTTTTCGCTTTGCCTCCTCCCAGAGATGATCCATTTCAAGCAAATTGGATTGGGAGAGTGATTTCCCTTTCCGACTAAGAGAGGATTCGATATATTGAAAACGCAATCTAAATTTTTTTAGGGTTTTCTTTAAGGCCTCTTCAGGATTGATTTGGAGGAACCGGGCGACGTTGGTCAATACAAAAAGGAGGTCGCCCATTTCTTCGAAAATCCTTTGATGGTTTTTTGAGCGAAGGGCTTCTTGAAATTCAGCCAACTCCTCCTCTAACTTTCTTAGAACTCCTTTTAGATTTGGCCAATCAAAACCGACTTGAGAGGCCCTCTGGGCCAACCCATAAGCCTGTTGAAGAGGGGATAGATTTTTAGGGATTCCCTTTAACCAAGAACCCTTCCTTTTTTGGGTAAAACGTTTGGAGGTTTGCTTTTTCTTTTTCAAATGGGTTCGACCTGTCATCTTTGCTCTCCGTTTCATTATTCGTTGATTTTTCTAACCCAATTGAAGGCATTCTTTTTCTTGCCAACCTGAATTTTTTATGTTAATCAAATCATCTTAAAGGGTTTTTAAATGGAATTCAAATAAGAGAGGTTCTGCTTATAAAGGTTTCCCCATTCAGAAGAGAGGAAAATGATGGATTATCGAAACACGCTCAACCTTCCGAAAACCGATTTTCCCATGAAGGCCAACCTGGCAAAAAGAGAGCCTGAGATCCTGAAACAATGGGAGGTTGAAAAGATCTATCATAAAATTACCCAGCGATCGAAGGGAAGGGTTAAGTATATTCTCCACGATGGGCCTCCCTATGCGAATGGAAATATCCATATTGGGACCGCTCTCAATAAGATATTGAAGGATTTTATTGTTAAATCGAAATTCATGTCAGGATTTGATAGTCGGTATGTTCCGGGTTGGGATTGCCATGGATTGCCTGTTGAACATGAGGTGGAAAAAAGTCTGGGTAAAGGAAAGGAGGGCCTCTCTGTTGTTGAGATTCGAAGGCGGTGCCGAGAATATGCAGCGAAGTATGTGAATATTCAGAGAGAAGAGTTTAAACGCCTGGGCGTTTTTGGGGAGTGGGAGAACCCTTACCTCACCATGAACTTTTCCTACCAAGCCACCATTGTCAGAGAGTTTGGGAAATTTCTCCTCAATGGATCCGTTTATAAAGGGAAAAAGCCTGTTCACTGGTGTCCTACCTGTAAAACTGCTTTAGCAGAGGCAGAGGTGAAATATGAGGACCACCAATCTTCCTCGATCTATGTAAAATTTAAATTGGTCTCAGAGGTGGAAAGCCTTTTTCCCAATGAGAAGAGAAAACCTGTCTATGTCATCATCTGGACCACTACTCCCTGGACCATCCCTGCCAATTTAGCCATTGCCTTTCATCCCGATTATACCTATGTAGCCGTCGATATAGGCAAAGAGATTTATATTATTGCAGAGGCCTTGCTGGAAGAGGTGATGCGAAAGTTTGGGATCGAAACCTACGAAGTATTAGCCAAATTCCCTGGCCAGAGAGTCGAAGGCTTAAAATGTCGGCACCCTTTTTTGGAACGAGATTCACTCCTTATCCTCGCTTCCTATGTTACGTTGGACACCGGGACAGGGTGTGTCCATACTGCACCAGGCCACGGTCAGGAGGACTACGAGAGCGGGATCCAGTATGGACTGGAGATTTATAGTCCAGTGGATGATGAGGGTCGATTCACTCAGGATGTTCCCTTTTTTGCTGGTCAATTTGTCTTTGACGCTAATGAGGCAGTCAACCGAAAGCTTGCTGAGGTCGGGGCTTTATTGAAAGAAGAGACGATCGAGCATTCCTATCCCCACTGTTGGCGAACTAACGACCCTATCCTCTTTAGAGCAACGGAGCAGTGGTTTATTTCTATGGAGAAGAGGGGGCTGAGAAAGGAGGCCCTTCGGTCAATTAATGAGGTAACGTGGGTTCCTCCATGGGGCCGAGATCGGATCTATGGAATGATTGAGAATCGACCCGATTGGTGCGTATCGAGACAGAGGGCATGGGGAATTCCTATTCCTGTTTTCTACTGCCAATCGTGTCAACATCCCCTGATTGCCAAGGAGGTCATCGATCGTATCGTGAGGCTATTTGAAGAGAAGGGAGCGGATGTCTGGTTTGAAGAAGAGGCAAGCCCCCTTCTTCCTGAAGGCACCCAATGTTTCCACTGTGGTGGAAAAGAGTTTAGGAAGGAGACGGACATTCTGGATGTTTGGTTTGATTCAGGGGTTTCCTATGCAGCGGTTTTGGAGCCCAGGGAGGATCTTCAATTCCCTGCCAGTCTCTATCTTGAAGGAAGCGATCAACACCGGGGATGGTTCCACAGTTCCCTTCTCACATCAGTGGGAACAAGGGGAAGGGCACCCTATGAGGCTGTCCTCACCCATGGATTTGTCGTCGATGGAGAAGGGAAAAAGATGTCCAAATCAGCAGGTAACGTGATTGCCCCTGAGGAGGTTATCCAACAATTGGGGGCAGACGTCCTAAGGCTATGGGTCGCTGCAGAGGATTACAAGGATGATATCAAGATCTCCGATCAGATTTTAAAGCGATTGGCCGATGCCTATTTTAGAATCCGAAACACCTATCGATTCCTATTAGGAAATCTCTATGATTTCGATCCAGAAAAAGATCAAATTCCCTATCCGCACCTCCAGGGGATCGATCGGTGGGCCCTTCACCGTCTTCAAAAATTGATCGCCAAGGTTCGGGAAGCCTATGACCGTTTTGAATTCTATGTCGTTTATCATGCCATTCAGAACTTTTGTGCGGTCGAGATGAGTTCCCTCTATTTTGATATTTTAAAGGATAGGCTTTACACCTCCCCCCCAAAATCCCCGGCCCGGAGATCTGCGCAGACTGTCCTTTATGAAATTTTGAAAAGCCTTACCACTCTGATGGCACCCATCCTTGCCTTTACCACCGAAGAGGTTTGGAAACACCTTCCTCCTGAAGCAGGGAGGGTCGAGAGCGTCCACCTTTCCGCTTTTCCAGAGGTGAGAGCCGAATATTTGGATGATACCTTAGAGGATCATTGGGAAAGGCTCTGGGAGATTCGGGCAGTGGTAACCAAAGCCTTGGAGGAGGCTCGAAAGGCAAAAAAGATCGGGCTCTCCTTGGATGCCCAGGTTCATCTTTACCTTCCAGAGAAACTCTACCAGTTGATTCTTCCTTTCGAGAAGGACTTACCCTCTATCTTTATCGTCTCATCAGTCATCCTCAAACCACCAACAGATGGGCAGGAGGTAAGGGCAGAGGTCTTTCGTGCGGAGGGTCAGAAATGTGAAAGATGTTGGAGTTATGATAGAAGTGTTGGTCACTTTTCTGATCATCCAACCCTTTGTCAGAGGTGCCTGAACGTGGTTCACGGATAAGATGGAGTGTGAAATCGCTGAGGCCTATGGGATCAAAAGATTTAGTTCAACGGGACATACCCTAATCTCATGATGGTCCATAGAAAGTATCCATTCCTTTTAATGATGACCCTGTTGATTCTCATTCTGGATCAATGGAGCAAATACCTTGTCCAGAAGAGATTGCGCCTCTTTCAGAGTGTTGAGGTGGTTAAAGGATTCTTCAACCTGGTTCATGTAAGAAATAAAGGGGGGGCATTTGGGATTTTTGGGGGAGCAAGAGGAGAACTCTTCTCCTCTCTCTTTATTGTAGTTTCATTGATCGCGATAGGGGTCATCCTTTATTTCTTTGTTAAGGTCAGGGAGAAATCCCTTCTTTTCTCCCTCTCACTGGTTTTAAGTGGTGCCATTGGAAATCTGATTGACCGATTCATTTATGGGGAAGTGGTAGATTTCCTCGATTTTCATCTCTTTTCTTACCATTGGCCTGCCTTTAACATTGCAGATTCTGCCATCACCCTTGGCATCGGTCTCATGGCCTTCAAACTTATATTTCAAGATCGTCCAAAAAGTATCCAATAGCGATGTTCCCCATCCTTTTCCGACTTGGCCATTTAACGATTTATTCCTATGGATTCTTCGTGATCTTAGGATTTGCCATTGGCACGCTCCTTGCGGTCTGGAGAGCAAAAAAGGAGGGAATTTCAGTCTCTTTTGAAAGATTGGTCGACCTCTTTTTCTATAGCGTGCTTTCTGCCATTGGAGGGGCAAGACTCCTCTATGTCCTGCTCAATTTTGATTCCTATCGGAAAAATCCATTAAAGGTATTTAACCTCTCTGAGGGGGGATTGGTTTTTTATGGAGGGCTCCTTCTTGCGATCGGGATTTCCATCTTCTATATGAAACGACACCGAATGCCTGTCTGGAGGCTGGCAGACCTGGTCTCCCCTTCAATTGCATTGGGAATTTTTTTCGGTAGAATCGGTTGTTTTTCTGCCGGTTGTTGCTATGGAAGGGAAACATCCCTTCCGTGGGCTGTTGTCTTCAAAGACCCAAACTCTTTAGCCCCATTGAATGTTCCCATCCACCCGGTTCAACTCTATGAGGCTGGGATAGGCCTGGGCCTTTTCGCCTTCTTAATCGGGTGGAGGAGGAGGAAGCGGTTTGAAGGAGAGACGTTTTGGCTTCTCATCCTCTTTTACTCCATCGGTCGTTTTTTTATTGAAATGGTCAGGGACGACCCCCGTGGGTTCTTTGTTGAACCTTTTCTATCCACCTCTCAGGCCATTGGAATCCTTCTGGTCATATTCTCACTTTTTATGTTATTCTATTTAAAAAGACGAGCAGGGGTGTCAACATGGCCCTCTTAGAAATATTGAAATACCCCCATCCTTTACTAAGAAAGCGAAGCCAGGAAGTTGAGAAGATTGATGGGGAGGTGAAGAAGTTAATTGAGAACATGAGGGAGACGATGTATCAGGCAAATGGAATTGGACTGGCTGCCTGTCAGGTTGGAGTGAATCAAAGGGTCATTGTTTTGGATGTAAGTCCAATGGATCCTGACCAAGAATTCTTCGCTATGATTAACCCTGAAATTGTCTCTGAGGAAGGTGAGGTTGAATTTGAAGAGGGATGTTTGAGCGTTCCTGAATGCGTGGAAAAGGTGAAGCGAAAGGAAAGGGTCTGGGTGAGAGGAATTTCCCCAGAGGGGAAAGAGATAGAGGTTAGGGGAGAAGGAATATTAGCCATTGCCCTTCAGCATGAGATCGACCATCTCAATGGGATTCTCATCTTGGATCGAATCAGCCGATTAAAAAGAGAGGTCTATCGAAATAGACTGAAGAAAGCAAAAAAGAAGGAAGAGAAGGATTGAGAAAGAGTTGGCGAATTATTTTTTTTGGCACACCCTCCTTTGCCATCCCTACCCTCAAGAGACTGCTTCAAGAAACTGATGAAGTAGTAGCAGTAGTCACCCAACCCGACCGTGAAAAGGGGAGAGGAAGAAAGGTTGTTCCCTCACCTGTGAAAGAGTTTGCACTCCAGCATAACCTCGTTGTCTTTCAGCCAAAAAAGGTGAACGATGAGAGTTTCTATGAGAACCTCAGAACCCTTCAACCCGATTTAATTATAGTCGTCGCCTATGGTCAGATCTTACCCAAGTCGATTTTAGACATCCCAAGGCATGGGGCCATCAATGTTCATGCCTCTCTTTTGCCTAAATATCGGGGGGCTTCCCCCATCGCCTGGGCCATTCTCAAAGGAGAAAAGAAAACAGGAGTCACCACCATAAAGATGGATGAGGGGATGGATACAGGAGATATCCTTTTACAGAAAGAAATCATCCTTGGAGAGAGGGAGACTTTTGAAACCCTTCATGACCGTCTGGCTTTATTGGGTGAAGAGGTATTAATGGAAACCCTTGAGCGGATGGAGAGGGGAGATCTTACCCCCATCCCTCAGGATCATTCTGAAGCGACCTTTGCCCCTCCTTTTAAGAAGGAGGACGGACGGATTGATTGGAAAAAAGAGGCAGGGGAGATCGACCGTCAAATTCGGGCTCTCAATCCATGGCCTGGGACCTATACGGAATGGAAGGGTCGCTTATTAAAGATTTTTTCAGGAGAGGTACGTCAGAGAATGTCAAAAGGAGAAGCAGGAAGGGTAGTGTGGGTGGGCGCCGATTTCATAGAGGTGGAAACAGGAAATGGAAGCCTTCTCATCAAAGAGGTTCAATTGGAGGGAAAAAGGAGGATGAGTGTCAAAGAGTTTCTCTCCGGCCATTCCATTCCAGTTGGAACCGTCTTTCATTAAAATTTGGGTTTCGGACTGTGGGATTCTGAAATCCCCGTTTCGCAATAAGATTTAGGAGCCACCTTGGAAAACAGACCGAAAAAGAGAATTTTCATCGGACTATTAGTCCTGACCTGTTTGATCCTTTTCTTTCTCATCTTTCTTCTCTGGTATGTTCCTCTGGTAGGGTTGAAGAATATTCATCCCCTTCTTCCTCTTTTTTTCACCATCGGGCTAGCCCTATTGGTCTTTTTTATGGTGGCAGGAGGGTTGCTTCTTATCTTCACGATTATATGGAGAAAGGATATCCTCTTCTCACACAAGTTGAGGGGAGTGGTGACAAAAGTGCTTTTCCCCTTCATGATCTTGATGGGAAGATTGGTGGGGGTATCGAAGGAGAGGGTACAGCAGTCCTTTATTGAGTTGAATAACCATCTGGTCCGTTCCAACCAACATCGAGCCAAACCCCAGCGTGTGTTGATCCTCCTTCCCCACTGTATCCAAAATTTTGATTGCCAGATTAAGATTACAGGGAATATAAAAAATTGTAAGGGTTGTGGGAAATGCGAGATCAAAGATCTAATCCAACTGGCGGATCAATATCGGGTCAATATTGCGGTGGCAACCGGTGGGACGTTGGCTCGTCGGATCATTGTCGAAAATAAACCTGAGGCTATTGTGGCGGTGGCCTGTGAACTTGATTTAACCAGTGGGATTCAAGACAGTTATCCCATTCCAGTCATTGGGATTCTTAATGAACGGCCCTATGGACCTTGTATCAATACACGGGCGGATATTGAAAAGGTAAAAAGCGCCCTCTTAGATTTTCTTGGTCCTGAACCTCAGGGAATTTTATCCCCACCCAAGGATGGGTTAGAAGAGGGGTAAGCCCCCGTAGGCGAGTTGACAATTCATTGTAAAATAATTATTATTCAGAGGTAAAAAGGAGGTGTGATCTTCGAATGAATCAATTTAAGACCTTTCTCTTAATGCTCGTTTTAACTCTTCTATTTATTTTGGTAGGTTCTGTCATAGGAGGAAGGAGTGGGGTAGTTTATGCCTTTATTTTAGCCGCCCTGATGAATTTCTTTGCCTACTGGTTTAGCGATAAGATCGTTCTTCGGATGTATGGGGCACAGCCGGTTACTCAATCCGAAGCCCCTGACCTTTATGAGATTGTTGGAGATCTGGCCAATAAAGCCCGGATGCCAATGCCTAAGGTTTATGTGATGGAGAATGATACGCCCAATGCCTTTGCTACAGGAAGAAATCCTGACCATGCAGCCGTGGCAGTGACGACGGGGTTGATGAGAATTTTATCGAAGGATGAACTAAGGGGAGTGATCGGTCATGAACTTTCACACATCCGGCATCGGGATATTCTTGTCAGCACCATTGCCGCCACGCTGGCAGGGGCGATTGGCATGCTCGCCCGAATGGCTCAATGGGGTGCCATCTTTGGTGGGGGTCGTTCGGATGAGGAGGACGGGGGAGGCAATTTTCTGGTTGTGTTGGTCTTCTCGATCATTGCTTCTATTGCGGCCCTGCTCATTCAGATGGCGATCTCTCGCTCAAGGGAGTACCTGGCTGATGCAGGAGGAGCACACCTCAGCCATCCCCTCTCGTTGGCCAAGGCCTTGGGAAAATTGGAGTTAGCTGCCAAACGGATTCCAATGGAGGCCAATCCTTCCACGGCCCATATGTTCATTGTCAATCCGTTAAGGGGAGGTGGAATCCTTTCCCTCTTCAGCACCCATCCTCCTATTGAGGAACGAATCGCACGCCTTGAAGAGATGGCAAGGACAGGTAGATTTTGAGGAGAAAAAATCCCAGGGAAATCTGTCTTGATATCCTGAATCAGGTTGAAGAGACGGATAACCATCTGGATGGGCTTCTCACCCATGCCTTTAAAACCTATCGCCATCTCACTGCCCTGGACCGAGCCTTTCTTACAGAATTAATCTATGGTGTCCTCCGTTGGAGAGGGAGGTTGGATTGGACCGCCGAGCAGTTCTCCCACATTCCTTTTGAAAAAATCGAATTGAAAATCCTTAATATCCTTCGCCTGGGTCTCTATCAAATCCTTTTTTTATCGAAGATTCCTGTTTCTGCCTCGGTCAATGAATCGGTGAAATTAGCGAAGAGGATTCATAGCAAGGGCGGAGCAAGTTTTGTAAATGCTGTCCTCCGGTCAGTCCTTCGGGGAAAGGAAGAGTTGGTCTATCCTGATGTCGAAAAAGATCCAAGTCTTTACTTCTCTGTGGTTCAATCCCATCCGCTCTGGTTGATTCAGAGATGGATAAGGGAGATGGGGGTTGAAAGGACCATGGAGATTTGCCTCTTCAATAATGAAATTTCTCCCCTTACGCTCAGAACCAATACCCTCAGGATGAAAAGAGAGGATCTTATAGAAAAGTTAGAGGAAAAGGGGCTAACCCCTTCTCCCACAGTTTACTCGGAAGAGGGGATTGTTCTAAAAGAACCCCCACCCATTTCAGAACTTCCTTTCCATCAAGAAGGCTTCTATGTAATCCAGGAGGAGGCTTCACAGTTGGTGACCTCCATTTTGGATCCAAGGCCTGAAGAAATCAATCTTGACGCCTGTGCAGCCCCTGGAGGAAAGACCACCCATATGGCTCAGAGGATGGGAAATCGAGGAAGAATTTACGCTCTGGATCTAAGCAAAGAGAAGTTGAATTCGATTGAGAAGAGGTGCCATCAATTGGGGGTAAAGATGGTCAAGACGATCAAAGGAGATGCAACTCAACCTCCTCCATTGGTGAAACAGATGAAGTTTGATCGAGTTTTGGCGGATGTTCCATGTTCAGGGTTTGGTACACTTCGAAGAAACCCAGATTTAAAGTGGAAAAGAAAGGAAGAGGATATTCAAAGATTAAGCACCCTCCAATCCCGTATTCTAAGGGGGCTTGCCCCTTTGGTGAAGGAAGGGGGCGTTCTCGTATATAGCACGTGCACGGTCTTTATTGAGGAGAATGAGAAAGTGGTCGAAGAGTTTTTAAAAGAAAACCCCCAATTTCAACTGGACCCAATCACCAAGGTCCTTCCCGATAAATGCCATCCCTTTATTCAGAATGGATACCTTAAGACCTTCCCTCCTAAGGATAGGATGGATGGATTTTTTGTGGCTCGAATGATGAAGACTTGAATGCTTTCCTAAATTATCTCCAGACTCATTTGAAAGGGGGTTGGATAAAGTCCCTTACCCTTCTTCAAGGAGAATACGGTGATCCAGGAGATTCATCTCCTTGATTCGGGCCTTAATCCTTTTCTGTTCTCCAAAGATGTTCTGTAAATAGAGTTCACCATTTTCAGGCCGAAGGATAGAGATATCCTCTAAGACGAGTTCTTCCTTTCCTTCTTTGACAAGGTAAGCATTGGCTTCACACATCTTTTCCTCCTACATTAAACACCGTCACCGTGACGCGTGACCGTGGTCTCTATCATTTCAAATAGGAATGACCTCTTCGATTCGCTTCACCAACTGATCGACTAAATGGGGAAGGGGTTCCTTGGGTGCCCCAATGATTTCAACCTCTGGAACCCTAAGTGGAAGAAGACATTTCAACGCAGGAGATGAAGCAATCGCCTCAGACATCTTAGGGGTCAATTCTCCCATCATGGAGTTAGCGAAAAGGATATTGATGGGGCCGATCAGGAGATCAACGACCCTTACTGTTTGAACAATGGCATTCTCTCCAGAGGCTCCTTTGTTCGCCCCGGCCTTTAACATCGCTCCAGTGGCCATAGCGTTGGTTCCCAAGGCGATGATCTCCACTTTTTCTGAAAAGGCTTCACGGAGGCGTTTAATAATGACGCTCCCAATGCCCCCTCCTTGACCATCAATCACTGCAATCGTCTTTCTTCTTTTATCCATTTGCGTCCAATAAAAAAGCCACCTCTTGCTTCCCTTCTTGAGAAACATCACCTTCGTGGCGAATGATTTTATACATCGTAAGGGTGGAACTTGTCAAATATATATTATGAGATTCCTGCATATTGGAATTTGGTTATTATATATTTTTCAGAGGTCTCATGATTTGTATCTGACCCATTGACTGCTGCAGGATTGCTTTTTACTCCATCTCACCCGTTACCTTGAAAATAGCTTTTCCCCTCACCCTTCCCCTCTCCCCCGCTGGGGAGAGGGAGGGGGTGAGGGGGCTTACTTCATCAATGTTAGAGATAAATTCTCAGACTTCATTGTGTAAGAATCTACGCCTCTTCCGGGACTTCGCCCGGAAGAGGTGGCCCCTTCGGGGCAGTCGTTATTGAAACTTTGTAGTTTGGAGCAATCATCGAATAGACTCCAACCTGTCATACTTTTAAAGAT
>Ga0315298_1000892_pt1 | contig 57063 bp, 55 predicted proteins | sample WHS_1_MG_FD_203077 | JGI IMG/M metagenome (GOLD analysis project Ga0315298, IMG submission 203077) | Extremophilic microbial mat communities from Washburn Hot Springs, YNP, Wyoming, USA - WHS_1_MG | ecosystem: Environmental > Aquatic > Thermal springs > Hot (42-90C) | place: USA: Wyoming... | reverse complement strand
TGGCTGAACCTCATGCGCAATGCGATGAACGCCCAGATCTGGTCGTTCGGCCACCCGGACTTTCTCGCCGTGTCGGCCACGCACGGCCCGGCGCATCTGGCGCTGTACGACGACGCGCTCTGGGCCAAGTACCAGCTGGGCCGTTTCACCAAGGGTAAGCAGAACACCAATGTCTGGATGAAAACGCCGCCGGCGGCTGCTGCCGGCGCCAGCAACGTCGAGGACGCGCACGGTGTGTACTCTCCGGCGGACAACAGCATCCCGGTGTTGCAACGCCGCGGCGTGGTGTTCCTCGCCTGCCACAACGCCATCTGGGAATTCACCGGCGCGTTGCATGCCAAGGGCATCAACCCGGATCACAAAACCCACGCCGAAATGGCAGCCGAATTCACCAACCATCTCATCCCCGGCGCCGTGCTCACTCCGGGCATCGTCGCCACCCTGGTGGAACTCGAAGACGCGGGCTACCGCTACGCCTGAACGCAGATCGACGCGCAATAGAGGAGAAAACGATGCGACCGAACATTCGACGCGCCGCGGTGCTGGCTGCCGCCGTGGCCCTGGCGCTGCCGCTGGCGGCGCAAGCGCAGCAGGCCGCGCCGGGCTGGAACGGCAAGGTGCAGCCGCCGCAGTACAAGGGCGAGATGTTTCCGCCGTGGCAGCATGGGGCGAACAACCCGGCGCGGCACAAGGGGCTGGAATTCACCGTCCCCGAGGTCAACGACCTGCCCGACTTTCACGGCGATCTGGATCATCCCAAGCTGGTGATTTTCGTTGCCGGCAATTACTACTTCGCCATGGCGCCGCTGGTGAAGGCGTTCGAGCAGGAGCATCCGCAATTCAGCGGGCGGGTGTTTTACGAAACCCTGCCCCCGGGCATCCTGCTCAAACAGATGCAGCACGGCGGCACCATCACCGTGGGCAATATGACGTGGACGGTCAAGCCGGACGTGTTCGCCGCCGGGCTGAAAAAAATCGAAACCGGGCTGCACGACGGCGTGCTCACCGGGCAGGCCATCCGCTACGTCAGCAACGATCTGACCATCATGGTGCCCGCGGGCAACCCGGCGCACATCACCGGCCTGGCCGACCTGGGCAAGCCGGGCGTGACGCTGTCGATGCCCAACCCGGCGTGGGAAGGCGTGGCGCGGCAAATCGAGGCCTCGCTGAAAAAGGCCGGCGGCGACGCGCTGGAACAGACCGTCTACGGCAGCAAGGTCAAGGACGGCCAGACCATCCTCACCCACATCCACCACCGCCAAACCCCGCTGTACCTCATGCAGGGGCTGGCGCAAGCCGGGGTGACGTGGAAATCGGAAGCGATTTTCCAGCAAAAGGCCGGGCATCCGATCAGCCATGTCGACATTCCGGCGGATCAAAACACCACGGCCATCTACGCCGCCGCCGTCGTCAAGGGCGCAGCGCATCCGCAGGCCGGGCTGATGTGGGCGCAATTCCTGCGCTCGCCCACGGCGCTGCACATTTTCGAGCAGTACGGTTTCAAGCCCGTCCCGGCGTCTTCCTGAGTCGATTCCGGCCGCGGCGGTGCGCCGGCGCGGCGACAAACTGGCTCCTTCGTGCGCTCCGGCCGCCAGGTCGGGGCGATTTTTTTTGCCCGTGGCGCGCCGGCGGCAAAACCAGACCCGGCTCACGGGACAGGGCTTGATTTTGCCCGGGGGCGGTAGCACACTGATTCCGACAGTTCCACCACGCAGCAAAGGAGGGTTGCAGCCGACACAGAGCACGCGGTCAGGGCAACGGCCTTGAGTTTTCTTTTTCCCCCAACAGGAGTTTCACTATGAATCTGACCATCAGCGGCCACCATTTGGAAGTCACTCCCGCATTGCGCAGCTACGTCGAGTCCAAGCTGGACCGTGTGGCGCGCCATTTCGACCAAGTGGTCAACATCAACGTGCTACTTGGTGTGGAAAAACTCAAGGAGAAGGAAAAACGCCAGCGCGCCGAATGCAATCTGATGGTCAAGGGCAAGTCGATTTTTGCGGAAAGTCAACATGAGGACCTGTACGCCGCGATCGACACCATGATCGACAAACTCGACCGGCAAGTGGTCGAACACAAAAACCGCCTGCGCGATCACCAGGCCACCGCAGGCAAACATCTGTCGAGCTGAACAGGCCGCCAGTCACCGCGGCGCGAGGCAGCGCCGCGGTGCCCCCGGCGGGGCGGGCTGTGCGGCGCTGACGCCGTGGCGCCGCAAAACCCGTTTACACTCGCTGTCCTCATTGGCACAAGCGTGATCTCATGAACCGTCTTGCCCAGATCCTGCCGCCGGCGCATGTGCAGCTCGATGTGGACGTCAGCAGCAAAAAACGCGCTTTCGAATACGCCGGCCTGCTGTTCGAGCGCAGCCTTGGCCTCAACCGCGCCCTCGTTACCGACAATCTGTTCGCCCGCGAACGCCTGGGATCGACCGGGCTGGGCCAGGGCGTGGCCATTCCGCACGGGCGGATCAAAGGGCTGAAGCAGCCCAGCGCCGCCATCATCCGTCTGCGTCAGCCCATCGCGTTCGAGGCGCCGGACAACCAGCCGGTGTCGCTGCTGGTCGTGCTGCTCGTGCCCGAAAGCGCCACCGCCAAACACCTCGAACTGCTGTCGGCGATCGCCGAAATGCTGTCCGACGCCGAATTGCGCGCGCAATTGCTCAGCGAAACCGATCCGGCCGTGCTGCATCGCCGCATCAGCACCTGGGCCCCGTTGCAAACCGCCGCCTGAGTTGAAAGCATCCTCCCTTGCCGCCGAGACCTTGTTCGAGGCCAACGCGCCGCAGCTCATGTGGCGCTGGATCGCCGGGCAGAACAACCCCGAACGCCGCTTCGACATGGCCGCCGTCGAAGGCGCCACCTCCGGCGCCGACCTGGTCGGCTACCTCAACTACATCCATCCGTTTCGCGTACAGATCCTGGGCTGGCGAGAAGTCGACTACCTCAACCAGTCCAGCGCAGAGGATCGTCTGCGCCGCATCCGCCGCATCATCGGCCTGGAGCCGCCGGCGCTGGTGCTGGCCGACGGCAAGGCGCCGCCGCCCGACCTGGTCGAGGAATGCAACGCCGCGCAGGTGCCGCTGTTCCAGACGGCAGAGACCGCGGCGTTCACCATCGACGTGCTGCGCGCATTCCTGTCCAAGCACTTCGCCAACCGCACCACGCAGCACGGTGTGTTCATGGACATTTTCGGTCTGGGGGTGCTGATCACCGGCGAGTCCGGGCTGGGCAAGAGCGAACTCGGGCTCGATCTGGTCACCCGCGGTCACGGTCTGGTCGCCGACGACTGCGTCGATCTGCTGCGCGTGTCGCAAAACACCATCGAAGGACGCTGCCCGCCGCTGCTGCAAAACCTGCTGGAGGTGCGCGGCATCGGCCTGCTGGACATCAAGACCATTTTTGGCGAGACCGCGGTGCGGCGCAAAATGCGGCTGCGGCTGATCTGCCATCTCATCCGTCGCGACGTGCTCGATCACAACTTCGACCGTCTGCCCGCCGGCAATCTGGAAGAAGACGTGCTGGGCGTGGCGGTGCGCAAGGTGATGATTCCGGTGGAGGCCGGACGGCATCTGGCCGTGCTCGTCGAAGCCGCGGTGCGCAACACCATTTTGCAGCTCCGCGGCATCGATACCCTGCGTGAATTCCAGGAGCGCCAGCGCCTGGCGATGCAGGAAAGCGAAGACTAGGCGAAGACGAGGGGCTGATGACGCCTCGGCTGCCTCCGCGCCGCGGTCTGGGCAGAGGCCGCGCGCGGCGCGTTCAGCCTGGATGGTGCGCGCGCGTGCCCAGCGGAGCATGCGCGGCCTTGTCGTAATGCGGGCAACTATCCTTGTGCGCGCAGGTGGCGTACAGCGCCAGCGAGTGCTCCTGCAGCTCGAAGCCGTGCTCGGTGGCGACTTTTTTCTGCCGCCGTTCGATTTCGGCGTCGTAAAACTCGACGACACGGCCGCAGTCCAGGCAGACCAGATGGTCGTGGTGCGTGCCTTCGTTGATTTCGAACACCGATTTGCCGGACTCGAAGTTGCTGCGCCGCAGGATGCCGGCCTGCTCGAACTGTGTGAGCACGCGGTACACCGTGGCCAGGCCGATGTCCTGCTGTTCGTCGAGCAGCACGCGGTAGACGTCCTCGGCCGTCATGTGGCGCTGCACACCCTTTTGAAAAATCTCCAGGATGCGCAGCCGCGGCTGGGTGACCTTCAAGCCGGTGCTGCGCAAACCCTGTGCATTGCTCGGAACCATGGCGGGGGCTGCTATTCAGTAGAATGCGCCGATGTTATACGACCCCGGTCACGCTCGCAGCGTGCGTTTCCCGATGCGGTTTTTTCCCGTTTCTCCCAGCTTGTACCGTTCGCTGGCGCCGCGGCTCGCAGCGGGAACCGCGCGCGCCGGCTGGGCCGTGGTGGCGCTGTGCGGTCTGGCGCTGCTCGGCGGCTGCAGCAGCACGGCGATGCAGTCCGACCTGACGTCGATGTTCAAGCCCTACCGCGCCGACGTCATCCAGGGCAACTTCGTCTCGCGCGAAATGGCCGACGAACTCAAGCCCGGCATGACCAAGGAGCAGGTGCAGGCCATCCTGGGTACGCCGCTGCTGCAGACCATTTTCAACCAGAACCGCTGGGAATACGTGTTCAGCCTGCGGCAGGGCTACCACGCACCGATCGTGCGGCGCTTCACGGTGTATTTCGACAAAGACGGCAAAATGATCCGTGCCGACGGCGATCCGCTGCCGTCGGAGCAGGAATTCGTCGCCCAGATCAACGCGCTGCGCGACGGCGGCAAAAAACCCAGGACCCTGAGCGAGGAGCAGTTGCAGGCGGAAATCGCCGCGGCGCAGAAGGCCTGGGCTGCGGCCAAACACCCGGTGGCGGCGGCATCGCAGCCGGGCAACCTCACGCTGCTGGCGCCGCCGGCAGAACTCGCCGCATTGCAACGCGAGCAGCCGCCAGCTCCTGCGGCATCGGCAGCGTCCGGCCAGTGAGCGTCTTGCCATGCCACAGTCAATGAACCGCGACGCGTACCGCATTGCCATCGCCGGGGCCAGCGGCCGCATGGGGCGCACGCTGATCGACGCCGTGCTCGCCGCCCCCGACTGCCGGCTGGCGGCGGCGCTGGACATGCCGGGCAGCCCGGCGCTCGGCCAGGACGCTGGCGCCTACGCCGGGCAGCACACCGGAGTGGCCATCCGTTCCGATCTGTACGCCGCGCTGCAACACGCGCGCTATTTCATCGACTTCACCCGGCCCGAAGGCACCATGGCGCATCTGGCGGCGTGCGAAGCCGCGGGGGTCGCGATGGTCATCGGCACCACCGGGTTCGACGAGTCGCAGCTGGCGCGCATCCGCGCGGCGTCGCAGCGCATCGCCATCGTCATGGCGCCGAACATGAGCATCGGCGTCAACGTGGTGTTCAAGCTGCTGGAGCAGGCCGCGCGCGCGCTGTCGCAGGGCTACGACGTCGAGATCATCGAGGCGCACCATCGGCACAAGGTCGATGCGCCCTCGGGCACGGCGCTGAAAATGGGCGAGATCGTCGCCACCGCGCTCGGCCGCGATCTGCAGCAATGCGCGGTGTACGGCCGCGAAGGCGTCACCGGCGAACGCGACGCGGCGACCATCGGCTTTGCCACGGTGCGCGGCGGTGACATCGTCGGCGACCACACCGTGCTGTTCGCCGGTACCGGCGAGCGCATCGAGATCACCCACCGCTCCAACAGCCGGGCGAACTACGCCCAGGGCAGCCTGCGCGCCGTGCGCTTTTTGCGCGACAAGACGCAGGGGCTGTACGACATGCAGGACGTGCTCGGCCTGAAGGGCTGACTGCGGCGCATGGGCGGACTGGGGCAATTCTGGCAGCAGGGCGACGCCCTTAGCCACCTGGTGGCGCTGACGCTGCTGGCAATGTCGCTGGCGAGCTGGTTCGTCATCCTGTGGAAGACCGCGCTGCTGTGGCGCGCCGTGCGCCGCGTGCCTGCCGGCATTGCCGCCTACTGGGCCGCACCGTCGCCGGCGCAGGCCGCTGCGGCGGTGCAGGCGGCAGATCCCGACGGCCTGGCCGGCCTGCTGGCGGCAACCGCTTCCCGCCTGGCACAGCCTGACGCCGCGCACCGCTGGCAGCCGCACGACGACCGCGTCACCCGCGAGCTGCGCGACGCGCTGCAACTGGCGCAGCGCCGCCTGCAGGCCGGGCATGTGCTGCTGGCCAGCGTGGGCAGCACCGCGCCGTTCGTCGGCCTGTTTGGCACCGTCTGGGGGATCTACCACGCGCTCACGGCGATCGCCGCCAGCGGCCAGATCAGCGTGGACAAGGTCGCCGGCCCGGTGGGCGAAACCCTGATCATGACCGCCGCCGGCCTGGCCGTGGCCATTCCCGCCGTGCTGGCGTACAACGCGCTGAGCAAACGCGCCCGACGGGTGCAAAGCGCGCTCGAAGGCTTCGCCCACGACCTGCAGCGGCTGCTGTCGGCCGCGTCGGCTGCGCCATGAGCTTCGGCAGTTTCGACCACGGCGACGGCGATGACGCGATGAGCGACATCAACATGACGCCGCTGATCGACGTCATGCTGGTGCTGCTGGTGATTTTCATCATCACCGCGCCGCTGCTCACCGGCAGCCTCAGGCTCGAACTGCCCAAGGTCGATGCGCCGCCGGCGCAACGCACGCCGCAGGTGCTCGACGTGGCGCTGCGCAAAGACGGGCGGCTGTACCTCGGCGGCCAGCCCATCACCCTGCCGCAGCTCGCCGCGCGCTTTGCCGCCGCCGCGCAGCAGTCGGCGCAGACCGAAGTGCATCTGAGCGCCGATGCCGCCGTGCCCTACGGGGACGTGGCGCAGGTCATGGGCGCGGCGCAGCACGCCGGGCTGAGCCGCATCGGCCTGATCACCCAGCCGCCCACCGCGGCGACGTCTGCCGCGGTGCGCTAGGGGCTGTCTGCCACACCCGGCGCCGTCTCACTTGAAGTGGTAGTAGGTCTGGTTGAGGTAGGCGGCGATGTCGCGGACCTCCTCGGGAAACAGCTCGTGGTTGAGCTGGGTGACGCACATCTGGGTGAAGGTGAGCAACTGCCGGGCGTTGTGCACCTTGCGGTCGCTGCGGGTGTACATCGCCGCGGCCTGCCCCATCATGCGCTGCGCATGGCAGCTGGCGCACTGCAGCTCGGTGTAGAACTGCTGCCCCCTGGCCACGTTGGCGCCGTGGAATTCCGCCGGCTCCGCCCCGGGCGCTGCAGCCAGCGCCGCGCTGCCCAGCGTGAGCAACGCGGCGAACGCGCCGCCGTGCACCGTCAGCCGCATGCTGCACAAAGGTCGGATCATCGCTGTCTCCTCGAAATCGTTGTGCACTCAGAAGGTGTGAACGCCCCGGCCATCGCCCGCCCGCGACACGCCGGATGCGCTCGCCCCTACCGAGTGTGCGGCGCCAGCCGGGGTCTGTCCACAACATCCCTGCGCGCAGCAGGGGCGCAGTCGCAGGTTCGATGCGTCGCCGGCGCCGCGCTCACACCTGCGCCGCGCCGGGCCATGTGAACCGCACCGCACTCGCCGGCGGCGGCGTCTGCTTGCTCCACAGCACGTAGGTATCGCGTCCTTGAGCTTTGGCGCGGTACATCGCCGCATCGGCCAGGCGCAGCAGGTCTTCGAGGTTCTGCGCCTGCTGCGGATACAGCGCCACGCCGATGCTCCCGGTGGCGTGGAACTCCTGCCCCGACAGCGCATACGGCATGCGCAGCCGCTCCAGGGCGTGGCGGGCGAGGTCTTCGGCCAGGCGTGGGGAGGGCAGATTGGGCAGGATGATGGCGAATTCATCGCCGCCCAGCCGGGCGCAGGCGGCATCCGGGCCGAAGGCATCGCGCAGCCGTGCGGCGGCGGCCTGGATCAGCGCGTCGCCGGCGGCGTGGCCGAACTGGTCGTTGATGCGTTTGAGTCCGTCCAGATCCAGCCACAGCACGGCGGCGTGTGCCTGGCTGTCATGGGTGCGGTCGAGCAGGCGCTGACCCTGCTCGAACAGGCCGTTGCGGTTGAGCAGACCGGTCAGCGGGTCTTTGCGCAGCAGGTCCTGCAGCCGGCTGGCGCGTTCACGCAACTGCGCCACACGCACCGACAGACCGTAGGTCAGCACCAGCGCCAGCAGCGCCGACACCCACTGCAGCGCATCGGCGGTGAGGAAGGTTTCGGGCAGCCACCCCAGGGTGCGGCCGATGTTGGCAAAGCCCACGAGCAGCAGCGGCACCAGGCTGAGCAGCAGAATCACCGCCGGGACGAACTGCTGCCGCCAGCGCAACACCGCTGCCGCGGCGATCGCCAGCAGCGTGGCTGCGGCCAGCAACTGCGCCGGAATCAGCATCCAGTCGCTGTTGGGCAGCAGCGCCGCCAGCGCCAGCGTCAGCGTCAGCCACTGCACGATCTGCAGCGCCAGATCGGCGCGCGGCGCGTGCCGCGGCAGCAGCAGATAGGTGCGGATGAACGCCAGGCCGCCGGCGCACATGAGCATCAGACCGCTGATCAGGCCGATGCCGTTCCAGCGCACCGAGGTGTTCCACAACTGGTGTTGCCCCACCCCGGTGAACACCAGCATGTAAAACAGCGTGGCCGCCTGCCAAAGAATGTAGGTGAGATAGGCCGCGTCGCGCGTGCTGGCGTACAAAAAGGCGTTGTAGATCAGCAGCGCCAGCATCATGCCGTAAAACAGCCCCTGCAGCAGCGCGTCGTCGACGGCGTGATGGCGGAATGCGCCGGCCTCCCAGAGCTGCATCTGCGGCGTGATCGCGCCGATCTGCGCCACGCGCACCAGCAGGGTGCTCGGCCCCTGCGGCGGCTCGACGGCGAACGCCGGGTGGCGCGAGTGCAGGGCGGGCAGACGCACGGCATGGCGGTCTTCGCCTTCCCACACCACATACGCCTGCACCTGCCGCCACACCGGACGGCCCAGCTGCAGCACGAGCTGCTCGGGCGACTGCTCGGTGCGGTACAGCCGCAGCCGCAGCCACACCGCGTGCTCGCGGATGCCGAGGTTGCTGCCCGTCAGCGGGGCGAAGCGCGCATCGGGCAACGCGGCCACGGCGTCGGCCCGCAGCGGCGTGGCCGCGGGCTCGTTGAGCAGCGACAGCGACGGCGACACATCGTGTCGCACCAGATCCGGCGGCACCAGCACCACCAGCGCCGCCGGATCGGGGGTGGAGGGGTCGTCGGCTGCGGCCACCAGCAGCCAGATCACGGCCCCGGCCAGCGCCAGCAGGCCGAGCAGACCGCGGCGGAAAACGGGCTTGGGCGCAGGCGTCATCGGGTTGTGGCAAACGGGAGCATCCGGCCAGCACGGGCTGGGCTGACGGCCAGTGTAGGCAGCGGCCCATGCCGTCTCAATCCCTCTCAGCAGGGGGGCGCGACGCAGGCAGGCACAATGCGCTGCAGCGCCGCGGCATGGTGCCGCGCGCCCTGAGAGTGGAACCCGCATGCTTCGCTATCACATCCTTCCCGTGACGTCATTTGCCCAGAACGCCTGCCTGCTGTGGGACGATGCGACGCGCGACGCCGTGCTCACCGATCCCGGCGGCGAGGCCGACCGGCTGCTGCACGCCGCCGCGCAGGCCGGCGTGCGGCTGCGCGCCGTGTGGCTGACGCATGCGCACATCGACCACGCCGGCGCCGCCGCCGAGGTCGCGCTGCGCGCCGGCGTTCCCATCATCGGCCCGCACCCTGGAGATCAGTTCTGGATCGACGCGCTGCCGCAGCAGGCGCAGCTCTTTGGCTTCCCTCCGGCGCAGGCGTTCACCCCCGATCGCTGGCTGGCCGACGGCGACACCGTCGAGCTCGGCAGCCTGCAGTTCACCGTGCGTCACTGTCCCGGCCACACCCCCGGTCACGTGGTGTATCACCAGCCGCAGGCGCAGCGCTGCTGGGTCGGCGACGTGCTGTTCGCCGGCTCGATCGGCCGCACCGATTTTCCCGGCGGCAGCCAGCAACAGCTCATCGACAGCATCGTGCACAAGCTCTGGCCGATGGGCGACGACACCGTGTTCATCCCCGGCCATGGCGCCGAATCGACCTTTGGCGCCGAGCGGCGCAGCAACCCGTTCGTCGGCGGCACCTGAGCGGTGCGCTGGCCAGGGCAAAAAAAACCGCAGCACGAGGCTGCGGCAAGCATCTCCAGCCCATCGGGGAAAGGGCAAGGAGTGCGAGGAGCGCGACGGGTCGCGGGGTACGGCGTTTGACGCCGGATTCAGTTCAGCCGCGGCGCGTGCATCGCGCCGGCGGTCGTGGTGGCGGTGTGCCAGTCGCTGCACACGGCGTGCACGCCAGGGGTGGTGAACACCAGCCATTCGGCGTGCGCGCGCAGCCGCGGGTCGCGCAACTGGCCGCACAGCCGCACCAGGCCATCGTGCACCTGCACGTCGATGCGCAGATGGCGCAGCGCCGTCTGGCTGAGCCGTTTGCGCACCAGGCGCAGCAGGTGGTCGTCGGCCGCGGTATCGATGATGGCGCCGTCCGCCGTCAGTGGTGCCGCGCACACCGGATGCACGTGGTGCGCGCCGGCAGGCGGGGAACGACGCGAGGATTGCAGGGTCATGCGGTTCTCCTCAAGGAGTATGGACGTCGGCCAGCCGGGTTTGCGCCGTCCGCCGTTGCCACAGTTCGACCGACGCCATGCCGGCAAGCAGGCTGGCGACGAACAGCCAGACAGGCGCATGCAGCGACGGCAGCGCCGCCAGAGCCGGCCCGGGACACAGCCCGGTCAATCCCCAGCCGATGCCAAACAGCGCACTGCCAAACAGCAGCCGGCGGTTGATGGGGCGGGTTTGCGGAAACGTCACGGCCTCGCCCAGCAGCGCAAGCCGGCGGCGTTGCGCCAGTTGCAGCGGGACGAACGCGGTGAGCACGGCGCAGGCCAGCACGACGAGCAGACTGGGATTCCACGGCCCGGCCAGGTCGAGAAACCCGAGCACTCGGGCCGGGTCGCTCATGCCTGACAGCAGCACACCCAGGCCGAACAGCAGGCCACAAAACAACGCGAGCAGATCCATCGGTGCACCCCCGTGGCAACGCAGGTCAGTACAGCAGCAGGTGCACCGCCACGGCGGTGGCGATGGCCGTTGCGGTGAACGTGCCGACGGCGGCGAACGAGCGCGGCGACAGCCGGGCCAGGCCGCACACCCCATGCCCGCTGGCGCAGCCCGAACCTAGGCGCGAGCCGGCGCCCACCAGCCATCCGCCGATCAACCACACCGGCCACGAGGCGTGGGTGAACGTCCCGGGAATGCGGCTCCACAGTGACCACAACACCGCGGCGAGCACGATGCCGAGCACGAACTGCAGGCGCCACGTCGTTTGCGCCCGCCCGGCCAGGGCGTCGGCGAGCGCGCCGCCGACGATGCCGCTGACCCCGGCGATTTTTCCTCCCCCTAGGGCCAGCGCTGCAGCGGCGGCGCCGATGAGCACGCCGCCGGCGGCGCTGGATGCGGGGGTGAACGCAGACCAGTCGATGGTGAGCATCGTTGTCCTCCAGCAAAAAAGCGAGATGCCGCAAGGACAGCAATCCGCATGCCAGACGCGCCGGCCCTGTGGCGGGAGAGGAAAACCGCGGCGCGCTGCGCCCACGCGCGCGGCGACGGCGCGGCAAAGCGTCGGGTCATGGCGACGGTTTCTCCGTCGCAACCATAACCCATTGATGTGAAATGGATTTTTTGTCGCTGGGCAACGACGGTGGTCAACCCGACGGCGGGGTATCGGCCGCCGTCGATTTGAACTGCGCCGGGTCGAGGTGGTGCTTGCCGAGCAGGCGGTAGAACTCGGTGCGGTTGCGCCCGGCCAGCCGCGCCGCCTGCGCCACGTTGCCCTGGCACAGCTTGAGCAACTGTGCCAGGTAGTCGCGCTCGAACTGCTCGCGCGCCTGCGCCAGCGGCGGCAGGGTGGAGGGCTTGACGCGCAGCGCGCGCGCCACCGAACTGGCGGGAATACGGCTGGTGGTGCTCAGCGCGCAGCACTGCTCGACCACGTTCATGAGCTGGCGTACATTGCCCGGCCAGTCCTGCTGCTGCAGCAGATCGAGGGCGTCGGCGGTGAAGCCGGTGACGCGCCGGTGCAGCCGCGGTGCCAGCGCCTGCAGCGCGTGCTGCGCCAGCAGGGCGATGTCCTCGCGCCGCTGCCGCAGCGGCGGCAGATGCAGAGCGACGACGTTGAGGCGGTAATACAGGTCTTCGCGGAACTGCCCGGCGGCCACCGCGGCGTCGAGATCGCGGTGCGTGGCCGAGACGATGCGCACGTCCACGTCGATCGCCTGCGCCGCGCCCAGCGGGCGCACCTGCCGCTCCTGCAGCACGCGCAGCAGCTTGACCTGCAGCGGCAGCGGCATGTCGCCGATTTCGTCGAGAAACAGCGTGCCGCCGTGGGCCTGCTGGAACAGCCCGGTCTGTGCCTGCGCCGCGCCGGTGAACGCACCTCTGGCGTGGCCGAACAGTTCGGATTCGAGCAGGGTTTCGGGAATCGCCGCGCAGTTGATGGCGACGAACGGCCCGTGCTGCCTGGGGCTGGCGCGGTGAATGGCGCGGGCGAGCAATTCCTTGCCGGTGCCCGATTCGCCGCGGATGAGCACGCTGGCCTGGCTGCGCGCCACCAGCGCGGCTTCCGACAGCAGCGCGAGCATGCGCGGGCTGGCGGTGAGGATGTCGGCGCGCCAGGCGTCGGTGGGCGCTGCGGCGGCCGCCGGCGGCGCCGGCTGCAGGGCGACGGCCCGCGCCAGCAGGGCGAGCAGCTCGCTGGCTTCGAACGGTTTGGTGAGAAAGCCAAAAACCCCGCGCTGCGTGGCGTCCACGGCGTCGGGGATGGTGCCGTGCGCCGTGAGGATGATGACCGGCAGCGCCGGATCCTGCGCGCGGATGCGCTCGAACAGCGACAGTCCGTCCATACCGTCCATGCGCAAGTCGGTGATTACTGCGGCGGGGCGGCTGGCCGCCAGGCTGCCCAGCGCTTCGGCGCCGCTGGCGGCGGTGATCGGCGCATAACCGGCCGAGCGCAGGCGGATGGCCAGGAGCTGGCGCAGATCGGGGTCGTCGTCGACGAGCAGGACGGGGGTGGCAGCCATGCGGGCAGGGTCAGCGGGTGCGGTTTTGCAACTGGGTTTCGAGCGATTTGATCTGCTCGATCTGTTTTTGCAGCGACTGCGCAGTTTTTTGCGCCTGCTGCAGCGCGAGCTGCTGCGCTCCATCGCGCTGCAGCAGCGCGATGAAATTGCGTGCCGGCGCATCGGTGGCGCGCGCGGCCAGACCGTCGAGCAGATTCTGCGCGGTTTCGGCATCACCCGGCTCGCCGCGCGTCAGCAGCAGCATGGCCAGTTGCAGTTGTTCACCGGCGGTACGCCGCCGGCCCAGCGCCAGCAACCGTGCAGTTTGCGCTTGCAGCGCTGGGCCGGTAGAGGTCGCGGTGTCGCGCAGCGCGCGGCTGATGCTGGCGTCGTCCAGCCGGTCGGCGGCCGCAGCGGCGTGCGCCGGCGGTTCGGCCAGCCGCGGCAGTTCGGCGCACGCCGACAGCGTCAGCGCCAGGGCGAGGGGGAGCAGCAGACGGGCGGGATGGTGCAGGGTCATGCGCGTTGCGGGATCGGGTCGGGAAGGAACAGACGAAACACCGCGCCCGGGCCGTCGTGCGCCAGCAGGTCCAGGCTGCCGCCGTGCAGCTGGGCGTACTGCCGCGCCAGCGCCAGCCCCAGACCGGTACCGCGCAGCGCGCTGGCCGGCTGGTTGCTGCCCTGGAAAAACGGCTGGAACAGGCGGTCGCGGTCCTGCGGCGCCACTCCGGGGCCCTGGTCGGCGATGCGGATTTCGGTGCCGCCGGCCACGCGGCTGGCGTGCAGCTCGATGCGGCCGCCGTGCGGGCTGAAGCGAATGGCGTTGACCAGCAGATTTTCCAGCAGGCTGTCCAGCTTGGCACGGTCTGCGTGCAATTGCAGCACGGAACAGGCGCAATCGACGCGCACGTCGCGCGCGCGCAGGGCGAGGTGATTGCGTCGGATCAAACTGGCGAACAGTTGCCGCAGCGCCACCGGGCCGAGGTGCAGCGGCGTGGTGTCGTGCAGCGCGCGGTCGTAGTGGATCAGGCTGTCGATGCGCTGGTGCAGATCGCGCACATTGCCGCGCATGATGCGCACGATTGCCTGCTGCTCGGCGCCGAGCGCGCCGGGCACGCCGTCGGCGAGCAGATCGACGCCTTCCTTGAGCGAGGCCAGCGGGGTTTTCAGTTCGTGCGACACGTGGCGCAGCAGTTGCGACTTCTGCGCCTCCAGGTCGGCCAGACGGCGGCGCAGCCAGTCGAGCTGGCCGGCGAGATCGACGAGGTCGCGCGGCCCGGACACCACCGGCGCCTGATCCAGCCGACCATCACCGAGACGGCGGATTGCCTGTTTGATCTGGCGCAAGGGTCGGCTGAGCAGCCACGAAAACACCAGCGCCAGACAGACCGACAGGCTGATGCTGGCCAGCGCCAGCCACCCCAGCACCGACCAGACCTGCACGGAGACCTGCTGCAGACGTGCCTCCTTCGCATCGACCAGGCGGTTGCTGTGGTCGATCAATTGGTTGGCCGCGGCGCGCAGCGCGGCAAACTGCGGGTTGAGCGCATCGAAAAACCGCGCGCCGTCCTTGCCGCCGTTCCACGCGCCGACGGCGGCGAATACCGCCGCCTCGCCGTGGCGCAGGGTGTGCAGCGTGCGCTGCGGCGCCGCCGGCAGCGGCATGGACTGCAGCAGCGCGGCGTCGCGCGCAAACGCCGCGTGCACCTGCTGCACGCCGCGGCACAGCGCGGCGTCGCGCAGCACCAGGCATTGTCCGCTGGCGCGCTGCAAATCGTCCACGTCCTGCGCCAGCTGGCGCGAGCTGCGCGTGAGCTGCACCGCCTGCGCCACCGAGGCACGCGCCTGTGCGGCCATCTGGTCGAACAGATACGCCGTGACCGACAGCCCGAGCAACAGGGGCAGCGCAACCAGGGCAAAGCCCCACAGCAACAGCGCGCTGAACGACCGGTTCAGGGCAGCAGGCAGGGCCATCGGGCAGCGGCGGCGTCAGACGCCGTAAGTGTCGCGGTACTTTTGCACGGCCGGCTGCCAGCGTGCCAGTTCGGGGTGGCCGCTGGCGGCCAGATAGCCCAGCAGCGCGTCGAGGTTGGCGATGGAAATCACCGGCAGGCCGTAGTCGCGGCTGACGTGCTGCACCGCCGAGACGTCCAGGGTGCGGCCGCCGACGGCAGCCTTTTCCTGCCGGTCCAGGGCGATGAGCACCGCCGCCGGCTCGGCGCCGGCGGCGCGGATCAGGCGCACCGCTTCGCCGGTGGCGGTGCCGGCGGAAATCACGTCGTCGACGATGACCACGCGGCCGCGCAACGGCGCGCCCACGGTGGTGCCGCCTTCGCCGTGATCCTTGGCCTCTTTGCGGTTGTAGGCAAAGCCGACGTTGCGCCCGCGCCGCGCCAGCTCCACCGCCACCACGGCGGCCAGCGCAATGCCCTTGTACGCCGGGCCGAACACCACGTCGAACTGCACCCCGCTGGCCAGCAGCGCGTTGCAGTAGAACTGCGCCAGCCGGTCGAGCATGGCGCCGTCGTTGAACAGGCCGGCGTTGAAAAAATACGGCGACTGCCGCCCCGCCTTGGTGGTGAAGTCGCCAAAGGCGATGACGCCGCTGTCGACGGCGAAACGGATGAAGTCCCGGGCGTTCTGCCCGGCAGAAGCACTGTGTTGAGCTGTCATGGCGATGCGATTTGCAAACGGGGGGCAGGCGGCCAGGCGGGCCGCAGGCGAAGACCAGCAGGCGCGCCGCGGCTGCGCGGCACGCGCCGGCGGTGCCGCCGGCGCTGTGACCATCCCCGCATTGTGCCGCAGCCCCGGCGCGGCCAAACCGCTACAGTGCCGGCATGCTTGCTTATCGCCATGCGTTCCACGCCGGCAACCACGCCGACGTGCTCAAACACCTCGTGCTGGTGCAGGTGTTGCGGTACATGAACCGCAAAGACAAGCCGTACTGGCTGATCGACACCCACGCCGGCGCCGGCGGCTACGCGCTGCACGACGCCGCCGCGCAAAAAAACGCCGAGTACGCCGACGGCATCGCCCGGCTGTGGTCGCGTGGCGACGCGCCGCCGGCCGTGGCCGACTATGTGGCGCAGGTGCGCGCCTTCAACCCCGGCGGCGCGCTGCTGCATTACCCGGGCTCGCCCGAGCTGGCGCAGCGGCTGCTGCGGCCGCAGGACAGGCTGCGTCTGTTCGAGCTGCATCCGAGCGACTACCGCCTGCTCGACGCTGCGTTCGGCGCGCTGCCGGGGGTGCAGGTGCGCCGCGCCGACGGCTTTGCCGCGCTCAAGAGCCTGTTGCCGCCGCCCGAGCGCCGCGCCGTGGTGCTGCTCGATCCGTCTTACGAGCTCAAGACCGACTACGCCGCGCTGCGCGCCACGCTGGCCGACGCCCTCAGGCGCTTTGCCGTGGGCACGTATGCCGTGTGGTACCCGCTGCTGCAGCGGCGCGAGGCGCACCTGCTGCCGCAGCAGTTGCGCCGTCTGGCCGGCACGGCCGACTGGATCGACGTGCGGCTGCAGGTGCGCGCCGGCGACGCCAGCGGCTTCGGCCTGCTGGGCAGCGGCATGTTCGTCATCAACCCACCGTGGACGCTGGCCGCCACGCTGCGCCAGACGCTGCCGTGGCTGAGCGCGACGCTGGCGCAGTCCGCCGGCGCGCGCTTCGTCCTCGACCAGCAAGCGAGTTGACGCCGCCCAAAGCCGCGGTCACGCCGCGCCGATAGACTGCGGGGACACCGCCGGGCGGCGCGATCGGTCCGCGCCCGGTTTTCGCAGGGAGGGTTTGATGCGCCACGTTCGTCTTGCCATCGTCGGCGCCGGCACGGCCGGGCTGACCGCGCTGTCGCAGGTGCGCAAGCACACCGACGACTTCGTCATCGTCAACGCCGGGCCCTACGGCACGACCTGCGCGCGCGTGGGCTGCATGCCGTCGAAGGCGCTGATCCAGGCCGCCGACGATTTTCACCGCCGCGGCGCGCTCGACGCGCTGGGCATCCGCGGCGCCGACGCGCTGCGCGTCGATCTGCCCGCGGTGCTGCAGCGCGTGCGCGACTACCGCGACGCGCGCGTGGCCGGCGTGCTCGGTGCCACGCAAAGCCTGTCGCCGTCGCAGTCCATCGCCGGGCGGGCGCGGCTGGACGGGCCGGAACACATCGTCGTCACCCACCGCGACGGCCAGGAGGAGCGCATCCGCGCAGACCGCATCCTCATCGCCACCGGCACCCGCCCGGTCGTCCCCGCGGCGTGGCGTGCCTTCGGCGGGCGCGTCCTCACCACCGACGAGCTGTTCGAGCAGACCGACCTGCCGCGGCGTCTGGCCGTGGTCGGCCTGGGAGTCATCGGGCTGGAACTGGGCCAGGCGCTGGCGCGGCTGGGGCTCAAAGTGCACGGCTACGAGTTGCGCGACACCGTGGGGCCGCTGACCGACCCGGTGATCCAGGCCGAGGCGCGCCACCGCATCGGCGCCGACTTCCCGCTGCATCTGGGCCGCGCCGTGACGCTGCGCGAAGGCGGCGACGGCAGCCTCGTGGTCGATGACGGCCAAAGCGCCGTCGAGGTCGACGCCGTGCTCGCCGCCATGGGCCGCCAGCCGAACATCGACGGCCTGGGGCTGGACACCCTGGGGGTGCCGCTGGATTCCCGCGGTTTGCCGCCGTTCGACCGCAATACCCTGCAGATCGGCGATCTTCCGGTGTATTTCACCGGCGATGTCAACGGCGAACTGCAAATCCTGCACGAGGCGTCGGACGAAGGTTTCATCGCCGCGTACAACGCGCTGCACGGTCCGACGCGCTTTCGCCGCCGTGTGCCGCTGGCCATCGCCTTCACCGAGCCGCAGATCGCCGTCGTCGGCCAGAGCTGGGCGGCGCTGCAGGGGCAGGCGTTCGCCACCGGCGGGTTCAACTTTGCGCAGCAGGCGCGTGCCATCGCCATGCTGCGCGCCGCTGGGCAACTGCACGTCTACGCGCAGCCCGGCAGCGGCAGACTGCTCGGCGCCGAGCTGTGCGTGCCCGGCGCCGAACATCTGGGCCATCTGCTGGCGCTGGCGATCCAGCGCGACATGACGGTGGCCGAGCTGCTCACCCTGCCGTTCTATCACCCCGTGCTCGAAGAGGGTTTGCGCGCCGCGTTGCGGGTGCTGGCACGGGCGGTGTATGGTGAGGCGCCGCTGGAAATGGCGCGGCTGTGACGCCGCCAGCCTGCACGGCGGCGGTTTTTTGACTGCGGGAAATCGCGATGACCTTCGATGTTGCCATCATCGGCGCCGGCCCGGCCGGCTTGTCCATGGCGCGAGCGCTGGCCGGCAGCGGCCTGCGCCTGGCGCTCGTCGAGCAGCAAAGCGCCCAGGCGCTGGCCGAGCCGCCGTTCGACGGCCGGGAAATCGCGCTGAGCCTGCGCACCCTGCGCATTCTGCGCGAGCTCGGTGTGTACGAGCGCATTCCGGCCGACGAGGTCTATCCGCTGGAACAGGCCGTGGTGTTCAACGGCAACGACCCGAATCCCATGCGGGTGTCGCCGCTGCGCGGCAACACCGCGCTGGGCGCGCTGGTGCCCAATCAGCACATCCGCCGCGCGGTCTGGGCCGCGGTGCAGGGGCAGCCGGGGCTGACGCTGTTCGACCGCACGCGGCTGGGCGCGGTGCACACCGGCGCCGACGGCGTGGAGCTCGAACTGCTGCCGGTGACCGACGGCGCCGCCGCTGCCGGGACGGCGCCCGCGGCGGTGTCGATCCGCGCCCGCCTGCTGCTGGCCGCCGACAGCCGGTTTTCCGACACCCGGCGCAAGCTCGGCATCGGCGCCGATGCGCACGACTTTGGCAAGACCATGCTGGTGTGCCGCATGCGCCATGAGCAGCCGCACCACCACACCGCGTGGGAGTGGTTCGGCTTCGGTCAGACGCTGGCGCTGCTGCCGCTGTCCGAGCATCTGTCGTCCGTGGTGCTGACCCTGCCGCCGCACGAGATGCAGGCGCTGCTCGAACTGCCCGACGCCGACTTCGAGCGCGACATCGCGCGGCGCTACCAGGGGCGGCTGGGTGCGATGCAGCGCGTGGGCAGCCGCCACACCTACCCGCTGGTCGGGGTGTACGCGCAGCGCTTCGTCGGCCCGCGCTGCGCCCTCATCGGTGACGCTGCCGTCGGTATGCACCCGGTGACGGCGCACGGCTTCAACTTCGGGCTGCACGGCGTCGAGCTGCTGTCGCGCGAAATTCTCGCCGCGGTGCGCAGCGGCGGCGACATCGCCGCGCCCGAACGGCTCCGCCGCTTCGACGCGGCGCACCGCCGCGCCACCCTGCCGCTGTACATGGCGACGCAGGCGATCGCCACGCTGTACACCGACGACCGCCGTCCGGCGCGGCTGATCCGCCGCCTGGTGCTCGACGTCTCCAGCCGCATCGGCCCGCTCAAGCTGGCCATCGCCACCGCGCTGAGCGAAGACGGCCTCAGCCTGCGCGCCCTGCTGCCCCGTCCGGGGGCGTGAGCGCCGCGCTCACAGCGCGTCGTGCAGCGCGCGGAACGCGCCGTCGCGGCGGGCGAGCAGTTCCGCTGGCGTGCCGCATTCGACGATGCGCCCGGCCTCCATCACCAGCACGCGGTCGACGGCGGCAGGCAACGCGGCGATGCGGTGGCTGATGAGCAGCACGGTGCGCCCCTGCATCAGCCGGGCGATGTCGCGCAGCAGGTCGCGCTCGGTCAGCGCGTCCAGTCCTTCGGTCGGTTCGTCCAGAATGAGCAGCGGCGCGTCGCGCAGCAGCGCGCGGGCGATCGCCACCCGCCGCGCCTGCCCCCCGGACAGCCGCATCCCGGCTTCGCCCACCCAGGTGTCATATCCCTCGGGCAGCGAGACGATGAAGTCGTGCAGTTGTGCCGCCTTGCACGCGGCGACGATCTCCTCGTCCGTGGCCTGCGGCTTGGCCAGCATCAGGTTGTCGCGGATGGTGGTGTTGAACAGATACGTGTCCTGCGACACCACGGCGATGTGCGCGCGCAGCGCCTGCGCCGGCCAGGCGCGCAGATCGTGCCCGCCGACGCGCACGCTGCCCTCCTGATAGTCCCAAAAGCGCAGCAGCACCTGCACCAGCGTGCTCTTGCCCGCGCCGCTGGGGCCGACCAGCGCCACGCGCTCGCCCGGCGCCAGCGTCAGGCTCAGGCCGTCGAGCGCCCAGGCGGTGGCCGCAGGGGCGGCGGGGTAACGCAGCCGCAGGCCGTCGATGCGCACCTCCGGCTGCGTCCACTGCGGCACGGGCAGATCGGCGGGCTCGTCGATCTGTGGCCGGGCGTCGAGGATGGCGAACACCCGGCGGGCCGCGGCCAGCGTTTCGCCCAGCATCTGCAGCGCCAGCGGCAAGGGCAGCACGGCCTCGAAACTGGCGAGCACGAACAGCGCGAGCATCGGCAACTGCGCCGGGGCGATCGCCGCCTGTCCCACCAGCGGAATGGCCAGCAGCAGCGTGCTCCACATCGCCAGGTTGGCGCACAGCCCGAGCAGCCCCTGCGACAGCCCGCTGGCGCGGCTGAGCTGACGCTGCTCGGCGATCATCGCTTCGCTGAGCGCATCCAGACGCTGCGCCTGCTGCTGCGCGCCGCCGTAAATGCGCAGCTCGCCCAGTCCCTGCAGGCCATCGACCGCGGCGCTGCGCAACTGCGCACGCAGCGCCACCAGCCGCCGCCCCGGCGCGTGCCCCAGCCGCAGGGTGAGCAGCGGCACGGCGCCACCGGCCAGCAGCAAAAAGAATAGTGTCGATGCCGCCACGCGGCCGCTGAACAGCGCCATGGCCGCGACGATCGCGCCGCCGCCCGCCAGCGCCACCCCTACCGGCACCAGCACCCGCAGGTACAGGTGGTTGAGAGCGTCGATGTCGCTGAGGATGCGGCTGCTCAGGTCGGCGCTGCGCAGTTCCTGCAGTCGCGCCGGCGCCAGCGGCTCCAGATGCGAATAGAACCACACGCGCAGCGCCTGCAGCAGGCGGAACGTGGCCTCGTGCGTCACCAGGCGCTCGATGTAGCGCCCGGCGGTGCGGGCGATCGCCATGCCGCGGATGAACGCCGCCGGGGTGAAGTAATCCATCACCGCGCCGGCCAGGCCGACCAGCGCCATTTGCGCGATGAACCAGCCCGAGGCGGCCATGAGCGCGACGTTGGCCAGCAGCGTCACCAGCGCGGCCAGCGCGCCCCACAGCATCCACTGACGGTAGGGGCGGAACAAGGCGATCAGCCGCCGCAAGTCGGCGCGCGCCTGCGCCGCGTCCAGCCCCGGGGGCAAGGGGTTCCACTTCATGCCGGCGCCTCCGCGGCGACGGCCGTGTCGTGTGCGCGCACCAGCGCGGCGAAGGCGCCGCCGGCGGTCAGCAGCTGCGCCGGGGCGCCCTGCTCGACCACGCGGCCGGCGTCGAGCACGACGACGTGGTCGGCCTGCAGCACCGTGCTCAGACGGTGCGCGGCGAGGATGACGCAGCGTTGCCGCGCCTGCGCGATCAGCGTGTCGCTGACCAGCGCCTGCGTGCGTGCGTCGAGCTGCGCCGTGGCTTCGTCGAGCAGCAACAGTGGTGCGGGCTTGAGCAGCGCGCGCGCCAGCGCCAGCCGCTGCACCTGCCCGCCCGACAGCCCCAGCCCGCGCTCGCCCAGCACGGTGGCGTATTGCTGCGGCAGCGCGGCGATGAAGTCGTGCGCCTGCGCCGCACGCGCGGCCTGCTCGACCTGCCCGTCGCTGGCCTGCGGACGGCCGAGCGCGATGTTGTCGCGTACCGTGCCTTCGAACACATGCGGGCGCTGCGGCACCCAGGCGACATGGTGCAGCCAGTCGTCGGCGTCGAGCGCGTCCAGCGGGATGTCGTTCACCAGGATGCGGCCCTGCTGCGGCTGCACAAGGTTCATCAGCGCGTGCAGCACCGTGCTCTTGCCTGCGCCACTGGCGCCCACCAGCGCGGTCAGCCCGCGTGCCGGGGCGCTGAACGATACCGCATCGAGCGCAGGCGGCAGATCGCTGGCGTAGCGCACGCTGACGGCGTCGAAGACGACGCGCACGCCGGCAGCGCCGTCCAGCGTGCGCCTGCCCGAGCCCGGCGGCGGCGGTGCCGGGGTGTCGAGCAGTTTGAGCAGCCCCTGCGCGGCGCCGATGGCTTCCATGCGGGCATGGTAGAAGGTGCCCATATTGCGCAGCGGCAGGTAAAACTCCGGGGCGAGCAGGAGCACGAAAAAGCCGTTGAAAAACCGCATCTCGCCGTAAAACAGGCGAAAACCGATGAACACCGCGACCATGGCGATGCTGATGGTGGAGAGAAACTCCAGCACCACCGACGACAGGAACGCCACGCGCAGCACCTTCATCGTGCCGATGCGGTACTCCTCGGTCAGCGCCGCCACCACCTCGGCCTCGTGGCGGCTGACGCCGAACAGCTTGAGCGTGGTCAGGCCCTGGATGCTGTCGAGAAACCGCGCACTCATGCGCGCGAGCAGCTGCCACTGCTGCTGGTTGAGCGTTTCCGTGCCCTTGCCCACCAGAATCATGAACACCGGGATGAGCGGCGCGGTCACGAGCAGGACGACGCCGGAAATCCAGTCCTGCGGCAGCACGAACACCAGAATCGACAGCGGCACCAGCGCGGTCAGCGCCATGTTCGGTAGATAGCGGGCGTAATACGCTTCGAGCGCGTCGATGCCGGCCACCAGCGCGTTGGCCAGGTCGCCGCTGGACTGGCGGGTCAGCCACAGCGGGCCCAGCGCCTGCAAATGCGCGTACAGCCGTGCGCGCAGCTCGCGCCGCACCTGCGCCGCCGCCTCGAACGCCACGTTTTCCGCGGCACGCACCAGCGCGAAGCGCAGGGCGAAGATCGGCAGCATCGCCGCCAGATCGACCCACACCGCCGCCAGCGGCCGGTGATCGATGATCACCGCCGACACCACGCGCGCCAGCAGCCACGCCTGCGCGATGATCAGCCAGCCTGCAGCCAGGCCGAGACCGACGGCACGGTGCAGCGCCGGACGGATGTCGCGCCGGCGCGAGCGCAGCCAGAGTTCTTCAGCGGTAGCCAAGGTGCAAAGGGCGGCAGGGCGCAGGAAAAAAACGCCATGTTAGGCGCAGCCGCGTCACGCGGAGTTCCGCCGCCGGGGGTAAATTTCATCCCGATCAGTCGCGCTGCGGGTTGCGCGGCGGACAATGGCGCATCTGGCGGCGCCGGCCGCAGCGCCGATACCACTCAGGAGCTCTCATGGACGACAAACAGCCTCGCGTCACCCTGCAGCAGGTCAAGGACTACCAGTTCGACATCCATTACGCCGACGATCGCCCGGCCATCCGCAGCGACGAGCCGCCGCCGCTGGGCGCAGGCGCCGGTCCGTCGCCGTCGCATCTGCTGCTGGCCGCGGTGGGCAACTGCATGAGTTCCAGCCTGTACTTCGCGCTGACCAAGTTCAAGCTCGACCCGCAGGGCCTGACGACCTACGTCAGCGGCGACATCGGGCGCAACGCTGCCGGACGGCTGCGCGTGCTGTCGATTGCCGTGGACATTCACATGGGCGCGAGCAGCCAGGGCATGGAGCGGCTGGACCGCGTGCTGCAGCAGTTCGAGCAGTTCTGCACCGTCGGCGAAAGCGTGCGCCAGGGCATTCCGGTCACCGTGTCGGTGTACGACGGCAACGGGCAAAAACTGAAGTAATTGCGCAAAATGGCGGTTTTGCACCCCACACGAACCGCCATGACCGCATCTTCTTCCCCGCCGGCAGCCGCCGGCGGCTTCGCCGACGCCCGCGACACCTGGAACGCACGCTTCTCCCAACCGGGGCTGTACTACGGCGCGGCGCCCAACGCGTTTCTGGTGCGCGAGGCCGCCCGCCTGCCGCCGCGCAGCCGCGTGCTCAGCGCGGCCGATGGCGAGGGCCGCAACAGCATCTGGCTGGCGGCGCAGGGGCATGAGGTGACGGCGTTCGACATTTCGCCGGTTGCCGTGGACAAGGCGCGGCGTTGGGCCGCCGAGCGCGGCGTGCGCGTGGATTTTCACGTCGCCGCGGTCGATGAATGGGACTGGGAGCCCGGGCAGTTCGACGCAGCGGTCGCCGTTTTCGTGCAGTTCGCCGACCCGCCGTTGCGCCAGCGGCTGTTCGACGGCTTGTGGCGCACGCTCAAACCGGGCGGGCTGTTGCTGGTGCAGGGATACAGCGTCGAACAGCTCGCCTTCGGCACCGGCGGCCCCGGGCGCCGCGACCATCTCTACACCCCGGAGCTGCTGCGCGGGCTGTTGCCGCACGCCGAGTGGCTGCTGCTGCGCCAGCACGAAGCCGAGCTGCACGAAGGCCGCGGCCACGTCGGCCGCTCGGCGTTGATCGACGCCGTGGCCCGCAAGCCCGACGCCGCTGCGGCTGCCTAGAACGGGATGTCGTCGTCCATGTCGGCGAAGTCGGCCGCCGGCTTGCCTGCCGCCGGGGTCGCCCGGGCGGGTGCGGGGCGGCTGGCAGCGGAATCGCGGCTGCGGCTGAAACCGTCGTCCTCCCCCGTGCCGGCGCCGTCACGGCTGCCGAGCAACTGCATTTCCTCGGCGATGATTTCCGTGGTGTATTTGTCCACGCCGTCCTTGTCGGTCCACTTGCGCGTCTTCAGCCGGCCCTCGACATACACCGGGCGGCCTTTTTTCAGGTATTCGCCGGCGATTTCCGCCAGCTTGTCGTAGAACACCACGCGGTGCCACTCGGTTTCCTCGCGCTTGTCGCCCGTGGCCTTGTCCTTCCAGTTACGCGACGTGGCCAGGGTGATGTTGCAGATCGCCGCGCCGCTGGGGGCGTAGCGCACCTCGGGATCTTTGCCGAGGTTGCCGATGAGAATGACTTTGTTGACGGAGGCCATTGCAGTGTCCTGAAGGGGTACGGAGCGGGTTCAGCGGCAAGCATAACGCGCCCCCGCGGCAGGCGGGGGCGGACGGACCCTGCGGGGGTCAGGCGTTTTGCGCCTGCACCGCGGCGTCGCCGGGTGCGGGCTGGTGGCGCCGCGGCGGCGGCTGGATGGTGGTGGATACCGCCAGCCACACCGCAGCCAGCGCCGCGGCGGCGAGGAACACGCCTTCCTTGCTGGCGTATTGCGCCAGCAACCCGCCGATGGCGCCACCGGCGAACAGCCCCAGCGACTGCCCGGTGTTGTAAATGCCCAGCGCCAGCCCCTTGCGGTTGGGCGGGGCGGTGCGCGACACCAGCGAGGGCAGCAGCGCCTCCATCACGTTGAACGCGAGGAAAAAGCAGAATAGCGCGGCGATCAGCGCTACGGGATGTTTGTAGCCTGCGGCAAAACCGAGCATGGTCAGCACCAGCAGCGCCACGCTGCCGACGAACACCGGTTTCATGTAGCCGTATTTCTCCGCCCAGATGATGCCGGGGATGGCCAGGGCGAAGGACACCAGCGTCACCGGCAGGTACACCATCCAGTGGTGCAGCAGCGGAATGCCGGCGTATTGCACCAGCGCCACCGGGACGACGACGAACATGCTGACCTGCAGGAAGTTGACGACGAAAATGGAAAAATCCAGCTTGAGCAGCGCCGGGGTGAACACCGCTTTCGCCCAGTGACCTTCGATTTCCTCGGAGTGCGTGGTCATCGGCGCGTTGGGCACCACCCAGATGACCACGGCGATGGCCAGCAGGGCGAACAGCCCGGTGAGGTCGAACATGCCCGGCACCGAAATCGCGTGGTACACCGGCGGCCCCAGCACCAGCGAGGCGATGAACGCCAGACCGATGGTCATGCCGACCATGGCCATCGCCTTGGTGCGATGCTGCTCGCGGGTGGAGTCGGCGATCAGCGCGGAAATCGCCGCCGAAATCGCCCCCGAGCCCTGGATGGCGCGGCCGACGATGATGAGGTACAGGTTGTCGCTCGCCCCGGCGAGGAAGGAACCGATGGCGAACAGGGACAGACCGAACACCATCACCGGTTTGCGGCCGAAATGGTCGCTGGCCAGGCCGAAGGGAATCTGCATCACCGCCTGGGTCAGGCCGTAAATCCCCAACGCCAGACCGACGAGGAACTTGTCGTGGCCGTGCGGCAGATGCTGCGCGTAGACCGCGAACACCGGCAGGATGAAAAACAGCCCGAGCATGCGCAGGCCGTAGATCGACGCCAGCGTGCCGCTGGCACGCCGCTCGGCGGGCGTCATCGCATCGCGCAGCGGCGGACGTGGGGGGGTGGAGGCAGATGAGGACATGGAACAAACCGCGCCGCCGCCCTCGCGGGCGCGCTGGCGCAAAGCGCAACGGTTCAGCCGGCCCGGCCATACACACCGCCGGGCCCAAGGCATTATTTTCGCCGAATCTCTTTGCTGCAGAGGCGCGCAAAGGGGCAAAGTGCCGCAGGTTTACATCCTGTTGCATCAAAACCTGCGCGCCGCGCAATTCCCTGCGCCGGCCCGTGCCGTGACCCGGCTGTGCGCGGGGCCTTATAGTGGCGGGTTCGTCGTTTTGCGCCTGCATCATGAATGACCCCGCCCCGCCGTTCGATGCGCCCGCCAGCAGCCGGGCGCAGGCGCTGATCCGCGTGCGTGGCGCGCGCACGCACAACCTGAAAAACATTTCGCTCGACCTGCCGCGCAACCAGCTCGTGGTCATCACCGGCCTGTCCGGGTCGGGCAAGTCCAGCCTGGCGTTCGACACCCTGTACGCCGAAGGCCAGCGGCGCTACGTCGAAAGCCTGTCGGCCTACGCGCGGCAATTCCTGCAGCTGATGGAAAAGCCCGACGTCGACCTGATCGACGGCCTGGCACCGGCGATCGCCATCGAGCAAAAAGCCACCAGCCACAACCCGCGCTCGACCGTGGGCACCGTGACCGAAATCCACGACTATCTGCGGCTGCTGTACGCCCGCGCCGGCACGCCGCATTGCCCGCACCATCCCGACCAGCCGCTGGCGGCGCAGACCATTTCGCAAATGGTCGATGCCCTGTCGGCCTGGCCGGCCGGCCGCCGGCTGCTGATCCTGGCGCCGCTGCCACTGCAGCGCGGCGCGGTGGCGCAGCGGCTGCAGGCCTTGCGCGCGCAGGGCTTCGTGCGCTTTCGCCTGGACGGCGAGGTGATCGACGCCGCCAGTCTGCCGGCAGAGTTCACGCCCGAGCCGCAGCGTGTCGAAGTCGTGGTCGACCGCATCAAGACCGGCCCCGATCTGCGTCAGCGCCTGGCCGAAAGCCTGGAGACGGCGCTCAAGCTGTCCGACGGCCAGGTGCAGGCGCTGGACGCCGACGGCGGCGACGTCACGCCGTTTCACAGCCGGCCGACCTGCCCGATTTGTGGCTTTGCCGCGCCGCTGCTCGAACCAAAAATGTTTTCGTTCAACAACCCCGCCGGCGCCTGCCCGACCTGCGACGGCCTGGGGCAGGTCGAGCGCTTCGACCCGGCGCGGGTGGTCGCGCACCCCGAGCTGAGCCTGGCCAGCGGCGCCATCCGCGGCTGGGACCGGCGCAACGCCTTTTACTTCCAGATGCTGCAGGCGCTGGCGGCGCATTATGGCTTCGACCTGGACACGCCCTTTGAGCAGTTGCCGCAGCCGGTGCGCCATGCCCTGCTGCACGGCAGCGGCGACGAGGCCATCGCCTTCACCTATCTGAACGACCGCAACAAGCCGACGGTCAAACAGCATGCGTTCGAGGGCATCATTCCCAACCTGGAGCGGCGCTGGGCCGAGACCGACAGCCCGGCGGTGCGCGAGGAACTCGCCCGGCTGCGCACCGTGCAGCTCTGCCCGGACTGCGCCGGGGCGCGTCTGGGGCCGGTGGCGCGCCACGTCACCGTCGGCGGCGCGCGGCTGCACGAGCTCGGCCGGCAGCCGCTGCGCGAACTCGCCGCCTGGTTCGGCGCGCTGCGGCTGGACGGCCAGCGCGCCGAGGTGGCGGCGCGGCTGGTGCAGGAAGTCGGCAGCCGGCTGCGGTTTTTGCTCGACGTCGGTCTCGATTACCTGACGCTGGACCGCAGCGCCGACACCCTGTCGGGCGGCGAGGCGCAGCGCATCCGCCTGGCCAGCCAGATCGGTTCCGGCCTGACCGGGGTGATGTACGTGCTCGACGAGCCGTCGATCGGCCTGCACCAGCGCGACAACGACCGGCTGATCGCCACGCTCAAGCGCCTGCGCGACCTGGGCAACACGGTGCTGGTGGTCGAGCACGACGCCGACGCGATCCTGGCCGCCGATTACGTCGTCGACATGGGGCCGGGTGCAGGCGAACACGGCGGCCAGGTCGTGGCGCAGGGCACGCCGCAGCAGGTCATGGCCGATGCCGCTTCGCTCACCGGCGCGTTTCTGTCCGGGCGGCGCAGCGTGTTCCACGGCAAGCCCCGCGCCGACGCGCCGGCAGCCCATTGGCTGACGTTGTCGGGGGCCTGTGGCAACAATCTGCGCGACGTCACCGCGCGCTTTCCGCTGGGGCGCATCACCTGCGTGGCCGGGGTGTCGGGGTCGGGCAAATCGACGCTGATCAACGACACGCTGTACGCCGCCTGCGCGCGCGACCTCAACCGCGCCGCCACCGAGCCCGCGCCGTTTGCCAGCCTCGACGGCCTGGAGCATCTGGACAAGGTCATCGCCGTCGACCAGTCGCCGATCGGCCGCACCCCGCGCAGCAACCCGGCCACCTACACCGGGCTGTTCACTCCCATCCGCGAGCTGTACGCGCAGACGCCGACGGCGCGCGAACGCGGCTACGACGCCGGACGGTTTTCATTCAACGTCAAGGGCGGGCGCTGCGAGGCCTGCCAGGGCGACGGTGCGGTCAAGGTGGAAATGCACTTCATGCCCGACCTGTACGTGCCGTGCGAGGTGTGCGGCGGCACGCGCTACAACCGCGAGACGCTGGACGTCACCTACCGCGGGCTGAACATCGCGCAGGCGCTGGACCTCACGGTGGAGCAGGCGCTGGAGGTATTCGGCGCGGTGCCGGCGATCGCGCGCAAGCTGCAGACGCTGATCGACGTCGGTCTGGGCTACATCCGCCTCGGCCAGTCGGCCATCACCCTGTCCGGCGGCGAGGCGCAGCGGGTCAAGCTCGCGCTCGAACTCTCGCGCCGCGACACCGGCCGGACGCTGTACATCCTCGACGAGCCGACCACCGGGCTGCACTTTGCCGACATCGAGCTGCTGCTGGCCGTGCTGCGGCAGTTGCGCGATGCCGGCAACACCATCGTCATCATCGAGCACAACCTCGACGTGCTCGCCAGCGCCGACTGGATCGTCGAGCTCGGCCCGGGCGGCGGCGCGGGAGGCGGGCGGCTGATCGCCGAAGGCACGCCGCAACACATCGCCGCCGACGGCTGCAGCGTCACCGGCCCGTATCTGGCGCGGGTGCTGCACGCCGCGCAGCCGCAGCCGGCATGAGCCGCCTCAGCCCAGCGTCACGCGAGCGAACTTGCGTTTGCCCACCTGCAGCACCACGCTGCCGGCGGACAGCTTGAGCGTGCGGTCTTCGACCACCGTGCCGTCGATGCGCACCCCGCGCTGCTCGATCATGCGCACGCCTTCGGCGGTCGAGGGCACCAGCCCGGCCTGCTTGAGCGCCTGCGGCAGCGCCAGCCCGCCTTCGGGCAGGGTGAGCCGCACCTCGGGAATGTCCTCGGGAATGCCGCCGCGCGCGCGCAGCTCGAAGTCGGCCTGCGCCGCGTCGGCTGCCGCTGCGGAGTGAAAGCGGGTGACGATCTCGCGCGCCAGCAGCACCTTGACCTCTTTGGGGTTGCGCCCGGCAGCCACTTCGGCCTTGAGCCGCTCGATTTCGGCCAGCGGGCGGAACGACAGCAGCTCGTAGTAGCGCCACATCAAGGTGTCGCTGATCGACAGCAGCTTGGCGAACATGGTCGCCGGCGGCTCCTGGATGCCGATGTAATTGCCCTTGGACTTGGACATTTTTTCCACCCCGTCCAGCCCTTCGAGTAGCGGCATGGTGAGGATGCACTGCGGCTCCTGGCCGTATTCGCGCTGCAGCTCGCGGCCGACCAGCAGGTTGAATTTCTGGTCGGTGCCGCCGAGTTCGAGGTCGCTTTTCAGCGCCACCGAGTCGTACCCCTGCATCAGCGGGTAGAGCAGCTCGTGCATCGCAATCGGCACGCCTTCCTTGAACCGCTTGGTGAAGTCGTCGCGCTCGAGCAGCCGCGCCAGGGTGTATTTGGCCGCCAGGCGGATCATGCCGTCGGCGCCCAGCGGCTCGCTCCATTCGGAGTTGTAGCGAATCTCGGTGCGCGCTGGATCGAGCACCAGGCTGGCCTGCGCGTAATACGTTTGCGCGTTGGTCTGGATCTGCTCGACGTTCAGCGGCGGCCGGGTGGTGTTGCGCCCGGACGGGTCGCCGATGCGCGAGGTGAAGTCGCCGATCAGAAAAATGACGGTATGGCCCAGGTCTTGCAGCTGGCGCAGCTTGTTGAGCACCACGGTGTGGCCGAGGTGGATGTCGGGCGCGGTGGGGTCCAGGCCGAGCTTGATGCGCAGCGGCTGGCCGGTCTGGTGGCTGCGCTGCAGCTTGGCGATCCAGTCCGCCTCCACCAGCAGTTCGCTGCAGCCGCGCTTGGTGATCGCCAGCGCGTCGCGCACGGCGTCGGGCAGCGCTGGGGTGGGCGATGAGGTGTTGGAGTCCATCATGGGGAAAATTGCGGGATGGGCGCAGCGGGCTGCTAGACTGCTGGCTTTACCCGTGCTGCATCCGGTTTGCAAAGGATGCAGTGTATTCGGTGCCACAGCGCGATTGCCCAGGCAGTGCACACCCGGTGCGCGCCTTCGGCGGCGCCCAGGGCAGGCTCGCAGACGCTTTGCGCCGTCTCGCCGCCCGTCGTCGGTGGTGCCTCACGGTGCCGCAGAGGAGGTCTGTGGCGCCACTTTCCATTGCCGGGATCGGCGCATGCGCCACGGCCTGCAGTGCGAGGAGTGGGGATGTCTTTTGTCGAATTCAAGCAGTCCGCGGCGCGCCGCGGGCAGGAGTTGACGGTCTGGCTGCACCAGCGTCACAAACGGGTGCTCGCCGTCGTCGGCGGCAGCCTGCTGCTCACCAGCGCCGCCGCGTTTGCCCTGGCCTACGACGGGCCGCAGGCGCATCCACCCACCCCGTCGTGGGTCAGCGTGGCCGTGCCCAGCACCGCGCCGCAGCAGGCCGATGCCCTGTCCAACGCCGAGCAGGTGGTCTACACCACGGCGCATGTGCGCGCTAGCGACACCGTCGAGTCGCTGCTGCGCCGGCTGCAAGTCACCGATCCGCAGCAGTTGCGCGAGCTCAGCGCCCGCGCCGATCTGCGCGAGCTGGTCAGCGGCGATCCGGGCCGTGTGGTCAGCGCGCAGGTGAGCAATCTGGGCGAGCTGCAAAGCCTGCACGGGCGCTTGCCCGGGCTGTCCAGGCCAGCCGGCGCCGCCGCGCCGCTGTTCCGCGAGCTCAGCGTGCGCGCCACGCCGCAGGGCTGGGAGGTGAACACCGTCAGCCGTGCGGCACAGCCCGAGCTGCGCGTGGCCAGCGGGGTGGTGAAGTCGAGCTTTTTCGCCGCAGCCGACGAGGCCGGGCTGCCGCATGCGGTGGCATCGCAGCTCATCGACGTGTTCGCCACGCAGATCAACTTCCGCCGCAGCCTGCGCCCGGGCGACCGATTCAGCGTGGTCTACCGCGTGTACCAGGCGCAGGGGCAGACCCTGGCCGCCGGCCGGCTGCTGTCGGCGCAGTTCGTCAACCAGGGACACGACTATCAGGCCGTGTGGTTCGACGCCCGCGGCGATGCCAAGGCGTCGGGCTACTACGCCCCCGACGGCGACAGCCTCAGCCGCGCCTTTCTGCTCTCGCCCCTGCCCTACGACCGCATCACCTCCGGCTGGGGCTGGCGTGAAAACCCCGTGATGCATTTTCACGAGTTCCACAAAGGCATCGACCTGGCGATTCCCGTGGGCACCCCGGTCAAGACCATCGCCGACGGCCGCGTGGTCTACGCTGGCTGGGGCACGGGGTATGGCAAATACGTCAAAGTCGATCATCCGGGCGGCTTTGCCACGATTTATGCCCATTTGAGCGCGTTCAAGGTGCACGTCGGCGAAACCGTCAAGCAGGGCGAAGTGGTGGCACTGTCGGGCAACACCGGCTGGTCCACCGGGCCGCACCTGTATTTCCAGTTTTTCGTCCACGGCACCCCGGTCAATCCGCTGACCATCGCGCAGTATTCCCCCAAGGGCACGCCGGTGCCGGCGGCGCTGCGCGCGCAATTCTTCGCCCAGACCACCGAGCCGCGACGGCTGCTGGCGCTGGCGTCTGGCGGTACCGCGGTGGCTAGCGCCGCGGTGGCGACGAAGGATGCGCGGCATGGTTGACGCCCGGCGCGTCAAGGCGGTTGCGCTGCGGCTGCAGCAGTGGAGCACCGGGCTGGCGCAGCCGCTGCGCCGGCACCCGCGCCGTGCGACGGCTGCGGTGGGAGGCGTGTTGCTGCTGAGCAGCGCCGCGGCGTTTGCGCTGTCGGAAGTGCAGCCGCCATTGCCGCCGCGGGTGATGGTCGCCGCGGCGTTCGACGCCGGTGTGCAGGCGCAGTCGGCGGCGCTGGCCGACGCCGACATGCACTATGTGCAGACCACCGCGGTGCGCCGCCAGGATACGGTGCAGCAGCTGCTGCGCCGTCTGGGGGTGACCGATCCGGCCGCGGTGCGACAGCTGGTGCAGGACCCGCACCTGCGCGCGCTGGTCGCCGCGGGGGCGCAGGCCGAGCCGGTGCGCGCCGTGGTCAACACCCAGGGCGAGCTGCTGCAGCTCGACGCCGTGCTGCCCCTGCCCGCCGATACCGACCCCGACGCCGTTGCCGTCTGGCGCACGCTGCAGGTGCGTGCCGCGGCCGACGGCACGCTGCAGTCGGCGATCAGCGAACGTCCGCTGCAGCCGCGCACCCGGCTGGCGAACGTGCCGGTGCGTGGCGCGCTGCTCACGGCGCTGAGCCAGTCGGGGGTTCCAGCGGCGGTCGGCCAGCAATTGGTCAAGGCGTTCGCGCCGCAGATGGATTTGCGCCGTAGCCTGCGCAAGGGCGACCAGATCGCGCTGGTTTACGCCATGCACACGCTCGACGGCCGCGACGTGCGCCCCGGGCGCCTGCTCGCCGCCGAGGTGCAGACCCGCGGCACCCTGCGTCAGGCCGTGTGGTTCGCCGGCGCCGACGGCAAAGGCGCGTACTACACCCCGGCGGGGCAGGGTCTGGAAAAAGCCTGGGCGAATTCACCGATCCCCGGCGCCAAGGTCACCTCGCCGTTCGGCATGCGGCTGCATCCGGTCAGCGGCCGGCGCGAAATGCACGAAGGCGTCGATTTCGCCGCGCACATCGGCACCCCGGTGGCCAGCGTCGCCGAGGGGCGGGTGAAATTCGCCGGGGTGCAGAGCGGCTATGGCAATGTGGTCAAGATCGTGCACCCCGGCGGCTTCGAAACCGTGTATGCCCACCTCAGCCGCATCGCGGTGCGCCCCGGGCAGACGGTCAGCGAAGGGCAGCTCGTCGGCCACAGCGGCAACACCGGCACCTCGACCGGACCGCATCTGCATTTTGAATTTCACGTCGCTGGCCGTCTGGCCGACCCGCTGCGCATGGCCAGCTACGTACCGCAGGGCAAGCCGCTGCCTCCGGGGGAGAAGGCGGCCTTTTTCGCCGCCACGGCGGTGCTGCGTAACCAGCTCGCGCAGGCTGCCGGCCGCGACGAACCGACCCGCCTGGCGCGAGTGGACTGAGAAGGTGTGAACGCCGCCGCCGCCGTCCTCCTCCCGTGACCCGCAGCACGCTGCTCCCGTCGTTGCCCTTGCCTGCCGTCGACGCGGCGCGGGCTGCGCCCAGTGCTTTTTTCATCGGCCTGATGTCGGGCACGTCGCTCGACGGCGTGGACGGGGTGGTGCTGCACCTGCCGGCGCAGGGACGCCCGCAGGTGGTGGCGCACGCCGCCTGCACCCTGCCGCCGGCCCTGCGCGACGAACTGCTGGCGCTCAACGCCGCCGGCGCCGACGAACTGCACCGCAGCGCCGTTGCCGCGCAGCGGCTCGCCGCGCTCTACGCCGACGTCGTGGCCGAACTGCTGCAGCGCAGCGGGCTGCGCGCTGCGGACGTGGCCGCGATCGGCGCGCATGGGCAGACGGTGCGTCACCGCCCCGATCTGGGCTATACCGTGCAACTGGGGGCGCCGGCGCTGCTCGCCGAGCGCAGCGGCATTGCCGTGGTCGCCGACTTCCGCAGCCGCGACGTGGCCGCCGGCGGCCAGGGCGCGCCGCTGGTGCCGGCGTTTCACCGCGCGGTGTTCGCCGTGGCCGACACCGATGTGGCCGTGCTCAACCTTGGCGGCTTCGCCAACCTCAGCCTGCTGTGCGCCGACGGCCGCACGCTGGGTTTCGACACCGGCCCGGGCAACGTGCTGCTCGACCACTGGGCGCAGCGCCACACCGGGCAGCGATTCGATGCCGCGGGCGCCTGGGGGGCCGGGGGGGTGGTGTTGCCGGATTTGCTCGGTGCCATGCTCGCCGACGGGTACTTTCAACGCCCCCCGCCCAAGAGCACCGGGCGCGACGCTTTCCATCCGCGCTGGCTCGACCGGCTGCTCGCCGCGGCCGCACCCGACGCCGCGCCGCAGGACGTGCAGGCGACGCTGGCGGCGCTGACGGCGCAGTCCGTGGCCGACGCGCTGCGCCGTACCTTGCCCACGGTGCAGCGGTTGGTGGTCTGCGGCGGCGGCGCGCACAATGCCGATGTGTTGCGCCGGTTGCAGGCGGCGCTGCCAGGAGTGGAGTGCAGCCTGAGCGATGCGCAGGGCATCCCGGCCGAACAGGTCGAAGCCGCCGCCTTTGCCTGGCTGGCGCAACGCGCGCTGCACGGCCTGCCGGGCAATCTGCCCGCAGTCACCGGCGCGGCCGGTCCCCGCGTGCTCGGCGCGATCTATCCCGCCTGAGGGCGGTGGGCCATCTGCGGCGTTGCGCGGTGCTCGCTGCCTCGCCGATCAGCCTGATCTGTCTCGGTCGCAGCGCTGCATGCGCCTTGCATCTGGCCATCCTCGCGACGTTTTTCAACGGCCTGTTACACCGAGAACGACGAGCCGCAGCCGCAGGTGGTCACGGCGTTGGGGTTTTTGATGACGAACTGCGCACCTTCGAGCCCTTCCTTGTAGTCGATCTCGGCACCGACCAGGTATTGCAGGCTCATGGCGTCGATGAGCAGGGTGACGCCGTTTTTCACCATCTGCGTGTCGTCGTCGTTGACCGATTCGTCGAAGGTGAAGCCGTACTGGAAGCCGGAGCAGCCGCCACCCTGGACGAACACGCGCAGCTTCAGGTCGGGGTTGCCCTCCTCGTCGATCAGTTCCTTGACCTTGGCCGCGGCGCTGTCGGTAAACAGCAGCGGCGCGGAGGGGGTGTCGGCGGCGGGGGCGGTGGTGGGCAGGGCGCTCATGCGGTTCTCCTCAAGATGACCCGAATTTTAGTGCCGCACAAGACCCTGCACGGCGCAGCGGCTTTGCCCCGCGGCGCGTGTGCCTTCAGGGCAGGACGGCCAGACCTTCGAGCCCGGCGGTTTCCGTCAGGCCGAACATCACGTTCATGTTCTGCACCGCCTGGCCGGAGGCGCCCTTGGTCAGGTTGTCCTGCACCACCAGGATCATGGCCAGGTCGGGGCGCGGCTTGTGCACCGCCAGCCGCAGTACGTTGGCGCCGCGCACCGTGCGCGTTTGCGGCGCGCTGCCGGCGGGCAGCACGTCGACGAACGGTTCGCCGGCGTAGAAGGTCGCGTACAACTGCTGCAGGTCCACGGCCTGGCCCTGCGGCGTGAGGCGGGCGTACAGCGTGGCGTGCATGCCGCGGATCATCGGCGCCAGATGCGGCACGAACACGCAATCGACCGCGCGGCTGTCGGCAGCCACACCGGCGATGCGGCGCAACTGTTCGTTGATTTCCGGGCCGTGGCGATGCCCGCGCACGCCGTAAGCCTTGAAGTTGTCGGCGGCTTCGCTGAACAGGACATCGACCTCGGCCTTGCGTCCCGCGCCCGACACCCCGGAGACGCAGTTGGCGACGAGCTGGCTGGCGTCCACCAGTCCCGCGGTGCGCAGCAGCGGTGCGAACCCCAGTTGCACCGTGGTCGGGTAGCAGCCCGGATTGGCGACGATGCGCGCCTGCGCGATGGCCTCGCGGTGCAGCTCGACCAGGCCGTAGACCGCCTGCGGCAGCAGCTCGGGGCAGGCGTGTTCCATGCCGTACCAGCGGGAGAATTCGGCCGGGTCCTGCAGGCGGAAATCGGCCGCCAGGTCGATCAGCCGCACCCCGGCGTGCAGCAGCGTGCGGGCCTGCGACATGGCCACGCCGTGCGGCGTGGCGAAGAACACCACGTCGCAGCGGTCCAGCGGCGCGGTCTCGGGAGTGGAAAACGCCAGATCCACCTGTCCGCGCAAACTGGGAAACAGCTCGGCCACGGCCAGGCCGGCCTCCTTGCGCGAGGTGATGGCCGTGAGCTCGGCGTGCGGATGGCGCGCCAGCAGGCGCAACAGTTCCACTCCGGTGTAGCCGGTGCCGCCGACGATGCCGATGCGCAGACGTTTCATGGTGCGAAAATGCGGAAAAAACCATGATGTTATGCGCGGTGTGTGACCGCTGTGCGCGCCGCGGCGCATGCTCCGGTTTGGCGCAAGGCTGCGCGGCTTTGCGACAATAAGAGGTTGACCGTCCCCGGCGCTGCGCCGGGATGCCGATGATTCTGCTCTTCGCCCAACGCCCATGAACTTCATTTCCGTCGCCCACGCCCAGGCTGCCGCACCCGCGCCGAGCGCCGGCTCCACCTTGATGAGCCTGCTGCCCATCATCGTGATGTTCGTCATCCTCTACTTCATCATGCTGCGGCCGCAGATGAAAAAGCAAAAAGAGCTGCGCGCCATGCTCGCCGCGCTGGCCAAGGGCGATGAAGTCGTCACCACCGGCGGGATGGTGGGCAAAATCAGCAAGCTCAACGACACCTACGTGTCGCTGGAAATCGCGCCGAACACCGAAGTGATGGTGCAGCGCAGCGCGGTGACCATGGTGCTGCCCAAGGGCACGCTCAAGAGCGGAGTCTGACCGCAGGCCCGCGCCGGGCGTGTCCCGGCGCGCCGTTTTCATCCGCATTCGCGCCAGGCCGTGGCGGATGCATCGAGGTCGTTGTTATGAATCGTTATCCCTGGTGGAAATACCTCATCATGGTCGTCGTGCTGGCCGTGGGCGTGGTGTATGCGCTGCCCAACCTGTACGGCGAATCGCCCTCGGTGCAGATTTCCAGCACCGGCAGCAGCAAGGTGGACGACGCGCTGCTGCGCAAAGGCGAGCAGATTCTTGCCGCCGCCGGGTACAGGCCCGACTCGGCCGATTTCAACGGCACGACGGTGAACTACCGCTTCAGCAACACCAACGTGCAGCTCAAGGCGCGCGACGTGCTGGCGCACGCGCTCAATCCCGATCCGGCCGACCCGAAATACGTCGTCGCCGTCAACCTGCTGTCGCGCTCGCCCGCCTGGCTGACGGCGCTGGGGGCCAACCCCATGTACCTCGGCCTGGATCTGCGCGGCGGCGTGCACTTCCTGCTGCAGGTGGACATGCAGGCGGCGGTGCACAAAAAGCTCGATTCGATCGCCGGCGAGCTGCGCCGCGAGCTGCGCGACAAGGACGCGCGCTACACCAAGCTCGACCGCGTCGGTGACCACATCGAAGGCGTGTTCGTCGACGCCGCGGCGCTGGACCAGGCCAGGCAGCTCATCGCCCGCCAGCACCCCGATCTGCAACTGGCGCCGCAGCCGCCGGCCGGGCCCAACAGCCTGTCGGCCAGCCTGACGGCGGCGGCGGTCAAGCAGGAAGAGGATTACGCGATCAAGCAGAACATCCAGACGCTGCACAACCGCATCAACGAACTCGGCGTGGCCGAGCCGATCATCCAGCAGCAGGGCAGCGACCGCGTGGTCGTCGAGCTGCCGGGCATTCAGGACGTGGCCCGCGCCAAGGACATCCTGGGCCGCACCGCCAGCCTAGAAGTGCGCATGGTCGACGACAGCGCCGCGGCGCAGGCGGCGCTGGCCGGGCAGGGGCCGCTGCCGCCGGGCGACCAGATTTTCCCCGACCGCAGCGGCGGCAAGCTGGCGGTCAAGCGCGACGTGCTGCTCACCGGCGACAACCTCACCGACGCCCAGCCCGGCTTCGACCAGCAGACCAACGAACCCGCGGTGTTCCTCACCCTCGACTCCAAAGGGGCGCGCATTTTCCAGGAGGTCACGCGCGACAACGTCGGCAAGCGCACGGCGATGATCCTGTTCGACCGCGGCCGCGGCGAAATCATCACCGCCCCGGTCATCCGCAGCGAAATCGCCGGCGGCCGGGTGCAGATCTCGGGCAATATGACGGTACAGGAAGCCAACGACACCGCGCTGCTGCTGCGCGCCGGCGCGCTGGCCGCACCGATGACCATCATCGAGGAGCGCACCGTCGGCCCCAGCCTCGGACAGCAGAACATCAGCCAGGGCTTCCATTCAGTCACCTGGGGCTTCGTCGCCATCGTCGTGTTCATGTCGGTGTACTACATGTTTTTCGGCGTGGTGTCGTCGATCGCGCTGGCGGTCAACCTGCTGTTGCTGGTGGCGGTGCTGTCGATGCTGCAGGCCACCCTCACCCTGCCGGGCATCGCCGCGATGGCGCTGGCGCTGGGCATGGCGATCGACTCCAACGTGCTGATCAACGAGCGCATCCGCGAAGAGCTACGCAACGGCGCCAGCCCGCAAAACGCCATTTTCCACGGCTACGAGCGCGCCTGGGCGACGATTTTCGACTCCAACGTCACCACGCTGATCGCCGGGGTCGCGCTGCTGATTTTCGGCTCGGGCGCGGTGCGCGGCTTTGCCGTGGTGCACGTGCTGGGCATCCTCACCTCGATGTTCTCGGCGGTGTTTTTCTCCCGCGGCATCATCAACCTCTGGTACGGCCGCCGCCGCCGGCTGCACAGCATTTCCATCGGCCAGGTGTGGAAGCCCGAGGCGGCGCCTGCTGCGGCGCTGCCCGGGCAGACCGCGGCTGACGCCACCAGGCCGGCCAAACCGCTGGCCGCACCCACGCCGCGCAGTACCAAGCCGCGTCGCCGGCTGCATTGAACCCCGCAGCCGCCCACCCTTTCCGACCGAAGGCCCATCATGGAATTTTTCCGCATCCGGCGCGACATTCCGTTCATGCGCAATGCGCTGGTTTTCAACATCATCTCGGCGGTGCTGTTCGCCGCGGCGGTGATTTTTTTGTTCACCCGCGGGCTGAACCTGTCGATCGAGTTCACCGGCGGCACGGTGATGGAAGTCGGCTACAGCCAGGGCGCCAATCTCGACGCCATCCGCGCCACCCTGGCCAAGCTCGGCTACGCCGACGCGCAGGTGCAGGCCTACGGCAACGCCAATGACGTGGTCATCCGCCTGCCGCTGCACAAGGGTGAAACCAGCTCCGAGCAGAGCGCCCGGGTCATGGCCGGGCTGCTGGCCGCCGACCCGCACGCGCAGCAGCGGCGCACCGAGTTCGTCGGCCCGCAGGTCGGCTCCGAGCTCGCCACCGACGGCCTGAAGGCGCTGGCGCTGGTGGTCGTGGGCATCGTGGTGTATCTGGCGGTGCGTTTCGAGTGGAAGTTCGCCGTCGCCGCGATCCTTGCCAACCTGCACGACGTAATCATCGTGCTGGGTTGTTTTGCCTTGTTCCAGTGGGAGTTTTCGCTGCCGGTGCTCGCCGCCGTGCTCGCCGTGCTCGGCTACTCGGTCAACGAGTCGGTGGTGATTTTCGACCGCGTGCGCGAGAACTTCCGCAAGTACCGCAAGTACACCACGGTGCAGGTCATCGACAGCGCCATCACCAGCACCATCAGCCGCACCGTCATCACCCACGGCTCGACCCTGGCGATGGCGTTTTCCATGTTCTTTTTCGGCGGCCCGGCGCTGCATTACTTCGCGCTGGCGCTGATCATCGGCATTTCGATGAGCATCTACAGCTCGGTGTTCGTCGCCGCGGCGCTGGCGATGTGGTTCGGCGTCAAACGCGAAGACCTGATCAAACCGGGCGGCAACAAGCCGAGCGGCAGCAGCAACGATCCGAACGCCGGCGCCGTAGTGTGAGCAGGCCGCGCAGCCCGCCCGCTCCCGGCGATGGCGCGAACAAAAAGGCCCGCAGTCGCGGGCCTTTTTGCTGCTGATCGCGTTCCGGTTTTTAGTTGAAGCTGAAGCTCGCCGTCGAGCCGGAGTTGATCGTCCGGTATGCCGTGGTGTAGTCCGCCGACACCGTGGCGAGGTTGGTCCAGTTGAGCAGATTGGCGCTGTACGGATCGTCGGTGTTGGTGCCGTTGGGCGTCATGGTCGCCAGATACTGCGCCACGCCGAGCATGGCCTGGCCGTAGCTGGCGTTGGGGTCGGAGGCCGGGTTGCCGGGAATCGCGGTGGCCAGGTTGCCCACGCCGCTGATGCCCAGTTGCGCGGCGACGTTGCCCAGGTTGTTCTGGTAGGTGGCCACGGTGAAGCCGTTGATCGGGTTGCCGCGGGCCACGGCGAAGGTGGTCAGCGGCGTGATGTTGGTCGATACCGTGCCGCCGCCGCCGACGTTGACCACTGCCTGCAGCGTGGTGTTGCTGGCGATGAAGTAATTGGTCGAGGTGGTGGTGAGAAAGCTCAGATTGGTCGAAGTGAGCGGGTTGAGCGTGTAGCTCTTGAGCGCACTGCTGCTGGCGCCGAACTGGTAGCTGCCGCCAGACGCCTGCAGCAGCACCGGGCCGTAGACGCCGTTGAGCAGGTTGAAGCTGAAGCTGCCGTTGGCCGCCGTGGTCTGGCAGGTTGCCGCCGGGGTGATGTTGTAGGTGTAGGGCAGCGCGCCGTAGTTGATGGTGTAAAGCGGCGAACCGTTGGCGAGAAAGGCGTAGGCGCAGACGGTGGCGCCGGCCACCGGGCCGCCCGAGGTGTCTCCGGGGTATTGCGGGCCCATGAGCACCTGGCCGGTGACGATGGAGCCTTCGTATTGCGCGCTGGAGCCGCCACCGCCACAGGCGGTCAGCAGCAGGCTGGCCAGCAGCGTCAGTCCGAGGGGGAGTCGAGAGCGTTGCATGCGGATCTTTCAGAAAGAGGCTGCGGTTGGGCGGACGGCAGGAGCCGACGCCGAAGCGGCGGGCCGTTCAGTGCACCACGCGGTCAGCGGCCTCGGCGAACAGTTCGTCGAGGATGAGCGCGTCGGGCTCTTCGTCCAGGCGCCAGAAAATCATCAGCACGATGGTCTTGAGGTGTTCGGGGGGCAGGGGCTGCATGCCGGTGGCCAGCGCGCGCTCGATGGTCAGCTCGCGCAGGTGGGGTTTGAGCACGCCGGCGGCTTCGAGAAAGTTGAGGTAGCCGATGGCCTCCAGCCCCAGGCAGTCGATTTCCTGCGGGGCGTACAGCCGGATCGAGCGGGCGTCGGGTGCCTGCTGCGTCTGCAGTCCGCCCACGGCGTCGTCGAGCCCGCGCAGCCAGTCGAGCGCTTCATGGATATCGTCGTTCTCGAACCCGGCAGCGCTGAGTTTGCGCGAGAGCTGGCCGAACTCGGGGCAGGCCTGCGGGTGCCAATACGACTCGTACAAGTACATCAGGATGTCGAACATGCGGCCATTCTATGCACAGCGCCATGACGTGTCGGCAGGCGGGGCGTGCCATCGTCGTGCCGCGCCGCGCCGGCGTGCGACCGGCGCAGCCGTTGCCGCGTCTCAGGCGCGGGCGATGCGCTGAAACCGCCCGCCGGGCAGCCGGGCGACGTGGCCCTGCAGTTCGAGGTCGAGCAGCCGCGCGCCCAGGCGGTCCGCGCTCCAGCCGGTGCGCGCGGCCAGCTCGTCGAAACTGCGGATGTCGTATCCCAGCGCGCGCAGCACGTCGCAGTCCGGGGCTTGGCCGTCGTCGCCGGCTGGGCTTGCCGGCGCGGCTGGACCCGCCGCAGGCGGTGGAGCCTGCCAGCCGAATTCTTCGAGCACGTCCTGCGCCGTCTCCACCAGTTTGGCGCCGTCGCGGATGAGGCGGTGGCAGCCATGTGCCAACGGGTTGTGGATCGAGCCGGGAAGGGCGAACACCTCGCGCCCCTGTTCGGCGGCGAGCCGCGCGGTGATGAGCGAGCCCGAGTGTGTCGCCGCCTCGACCACGAGCACGCCGCGCGACAGCCCGCTGATGAGGCGGTTGCGCCGCGGAAAGTTGCCTTTGGCCGGCGGTGTGCCCAGGGGGAATTCGGACAGCAGCAGGCCGTGCGCGGCCACGGCGTGCGCCAGGTCGCGGTGGCGCGCCGGGTAGACGCGGTCGCAACCGGTGCCGAGCACGGCGATGGTCGAGCCCGGACGGGGGCCGTCGGCGGCCAGCGCGCCGCGGTGCGCCGCGGCATCGATGCCCAGGGCGAAGCCGGACACGATGGTGACGCCCAGCGCGCTGAACGCCCGGGCGAAGGCGTAGGCGTCGCGCTCGCCCTGCGCCGTGGGGTTGCGCGCGCCGACCATCGCCAGCCGGCGCGGGGCGTCGAGCAGCGCGGTGTGGCCGACGGCGTAGAGCAGCGGTGGCGGGTCGGGCAGGTCGAGCAGGCTGCGCGGGTAGGCAGCGTCGTCCAGTGCGATGCAGGCGTGTGCGGGTTGCGCCGCCCAGTCGATGGTACGGGCGATGAGGTCGCGGGTGGCGGCGTCGGGCGCGCCGCTCAGCGCGGCAGCCACGGCGGCGCCGGCAACGCGCGCCAGCGCGGCGTGCGGGGTGTGCAGGATCTGTTGCGGCGGGCCGAACGCGGTCAGGAGCTGGCGGGCCAGGACCGGCCCCACCCCGGGCGCCAGCGTCAGCCGCAGCCAGGCGGCCAGTTCGTCGGCGGCGATCATGCGCGGGGGCCGCGCCGCGGCGGCGCGTCAGGGCTGGGTGAAGCGGTCGGCCGCCTCGATCGGCTCGTCGGCCGAGAGGATGAGGGCATACGACACATGCTGGAAGGTGCGGAACACCATCATCAGGCCGACGCGGCGATCGGGGATTTCGATGTCCGGCTTGCCCGGGGCGGTGACGTCCTTGACCGTGCGCCCGTTGTGCCACAGCGCGAGCACGTCGCCGCGTTCGAGGCCGTCGGCAGCGCCACGGTTGAGCGCCACCACGCTGTTTTTCGCCGCCATGTTCAGATCGCCGTACACCGAGACCACGTCGCCGCTGATCGGCTTGGCCGGGGCATGCGGAGCGTAGTTCAGGTATTCACGCGGCGGCGTGACGACCAGGCGGTCGCCGACGCCGACTTCGCGCTCGATGCCGTCGATACGGAACACCGACACGGCGTCCGGCCCGGAAGGCGGCGCCGCCAGGCTGGCCGTGCCGAGATAGTCGGCCTGGTAGGCGATGATTTTTTTGCTTTCCGGATCGATCAGCGGCTTGGCCGGGCGGTAGAGCTGGTAGCGCGTGGCGTGGCTGACGTCGCCGCGCACGTACACCTGCATGCCCGGCGTGGCCATGGTGTGGCCCTTGGGCAGGGCGACGATGCGCGGCGAGGCCTCCAGGGTGTCGGGCTCGACGATCAGCGGCTGGGTGAGGAAGGGGCCGATGAGCTCGGGCGAAATCGTCGGGATGCCTTCGGGCGGCAGCGGCGACGACTGCACCCGCGGTTCGAGTTTGACCGTGGGGATGCCGGCGTTCTCACTCGCCAGGCTCAGCCGGGCGCGGCCGCCGGAAATGTCCAGATTGAGCACCTGCCCGGGGAAAATCCAGTGCGGATTGCGGATCTGCTGCAGGTTCATGCCCCACAGCTTGGGCCAGTCCCAGGGTTTGCGCAAATACATGCCGGAGATCGCCCACAGCGTGTCGCCGCGTTTGACGGTGTAGCGCGCCGGCGCGTTGGGCGCCAGCTCGCTGACCGGCACCCCGGTCTGCGCCGTCAGCTCGGCCTGCGCGCGCTGCGCCGCGGGCACCGGGTAGTTGGGCAGGCCGTGCAGCGACGGCGCCGTCGGGGCGGGGGTCGGGCCGGCCGGGTCTGCCGCCAGCGCCGCAGTCCACGGCAGCGCGCAGCCCAGCAGCAGGGCGGCCAGATGCGCCCGTTGGCGCGCAGGATGTTGGAAAGGCTTGTTCGGCATGACGGAACCCCCAAGATCGATCGCTCACCACATCCGGCAGCGGTGTGGTTGTTGTCCATCCGCTCCCGTGAACAGTTGCCGCAGACCGGGGCGGTTATCGAGAAAATGACTCACATTGTGCACGCAACACCTTGACGCGGCAATCGAATCGCGGCCTGCCGGGGCCGGTCAGTTGCAAGAATGTTGCGTCCTGACTCCGCGGCGTGCGGGCTTGGAATTTGCCGGGGTTCCCCTATTTTCTTAATGGATGCCCCCGGTTCCATCGCCAATCCCTAAAATGGCACGCATGCAAAAGCTCACCATCCTTCAATATCCCGACCCGCGTCTGCACACCGTGGCCAAGCCGGTCAGTGTGGTGGACGACCGTGTGCGGGCGCTGGTGGCGGCGATGTTCGACACCATGTACGAAGCCAACGGCGTCGGTCTGGCGGCAACGCAGGTCGATGTGCACGAGCGCATCATCGTCATGGACACCTCCGAGGAGCGCAACCGCCCGCTGGTGCTGATCAACCCGGAAATCGTGCGCCGCAGCGAAGACAGCAAGGAATGGGAGGAAGGCTGCCTGTCGGTTCCCGGTATCTACGACACCATCACCCGCCCGGCCAGCGTGCGGGTGCGTGCGCTCGACGCGCAGGGTGAAGTGTTCGAGCTCGACGCCGACGGCCTGACCGCGGTGTGCATCCAGCACGAAATGGACCATCTGCTGGGCAAGGTCTTCGTCGATTACCTGTCCCCGCTCAAACGCAGCCGCATCAAAACCAAAATGCTCAAACGGCAGAGGCAGGCGGCTTGAACCCGCAGGCAGCCCCGCCCGCGCCGCCGCGCCGTCTGCGCGTGGCGTTTGCCGGCACGCCCGAATTCGCCGCGCAGGCCTTGCGCGCCATTCTCGCCGCCGGCTACACCGTGCCGCTGGTGTTCACCCAGCCCGACCGCCCGGCCGGGCGCGGGCTCAAGCTGCAGCCCAGCGCGGTCAAGCAGGTGGCGCTGGAGGCACACTGCAGCGTGCTGCAGCCCCTGGGCCTACGGTTGCAGGGCCGCCATGCGGCCGACGCGCAGGCGGCGCACGACGCGCTGCGCGCGGCGGCAGCCGACGTGCTGGTGGTCGCCGCCTATGGTCTGATCCTGCCCCAAACGCTGCTCGATCTGCCGCGGCTGGGCTGTGTCAACATCCACGCGTCGCTGCTGCCGCGCTGGCGCGGGGCGGCGCCGATCCAGCGCGCCATCGAGGCGGGCGACGCGCAGACCGGCATCACCCTGATGCAGATGGACGCCGGGCTGGACACCGGGCCGATGCTGCTGCGCGTGCCGCTGCCCATCGCCAGCGACGACACCGCGGCGAGCCTGCACGACAAGCTCGCCGCCTGTGGCGCGCAGACCATCGTGCGCGGGCTCGATCTGCTCGAAAGTGGCGCGCTCACCCCGCAGCCGCAGCCGGCGCAGGGCGTGAGCTACGCGGACAAAATCGGCAAACACGAGGCCGCGCTCGACTGGACGCAGCCGGCAGACGTGCTGGCGCGGCGGGTGCGTGCGTTCACCCCGTGGCCGGGAGCGCAGTTCACCCTGCCCGATGGCCGGGTGTTCAAGGTCGGCGCGGCACAGGCGCTGGCCGCCGACGCCGCGGCGGCGGCCGGCACGGTGCTGCGCGTGACGGCCGACGGCCTGGACGTGCGCTGTGCCGACGGTGTGCTGCGCATCACCCGGCTGCAAAAACCCGGTGGCATCATGCAGCCCGTGGCGCAGTGGGTCCCGCAGGCGCAGCCGTGGACCGGGCTGGTGTTGCCGTCACCGACGGTTTGACCCTGCGCGCCCTTGAACTTTGATTTGCCTGCACAATCTAGCGCTGTTGTATCCAAACGTATCGGAGTCGAGCATGTTCAACATCCTGAAAACCGCCATCCTGATGGCTGCGATCACCGCGCTGTTCGTCGTGATCGGCTCCATGCTCGGCGGCAAGCAGGGCATGGTGCTGGCGCTGCTGTTCGCGCTGGGCATGAACTTCTTCAGCTACTGGTTCAGCGACAAAATGGTGCTGCGGATGTACAACGCGCAGGAGGTCGACGCCTCCAGCGCGCCGCAGTTCTACGCGATGGTGCAGGAGCTGGCGCAGCGCGCCGGCTTGCCCATGCCGCGGGTGTATCTGATCCAGGAAGACGCACCCAATGCCTTTGCCACCGGCCGCAACCCGGAGCATGCCGCGGTGGCCGCCACCACCGGCATTCTGCGCGTGCTCAGCGCGCGCGAGCTGCGCGGCGTGATGGCGCACGAGCTGGCGCACGTCAAACACCGCGACATTCTCATTTCCACCATTTCCGCGACCATGGCCGGAGCGATTTCGGCGCTGGCGAACTTTGCCGTGTTTTTCGGCGGGCGCGATGAAAACGGCCGCCCGGTCAACCCGGTGGCCGGTATCGCCGTGGCCCTGCTGGCGCCGCTGGCGGCCAGCCTGATCCAGATGGCGATTTCGCGCGCCCGCGAGTTCGAGGCCGACCGCGGCGGCGCGGAAATTTCCGGCGATCCGGCGGCGCTGGCGTCGGCGCTGCAAAAAATCGAGGCTTACGCCCGCGGCGTGCCGTTCCAGACGGCGGAGGAACACCCGGCGACGGCGCAGATGATGATCCTCAACCCGCTGCACGGCGGCGGGATCGCCCAACTGTTCAGCACCCATCCCTCGACCGAGGAGCGCGTGGCGCGGCTGATGCAAATGGCCCGCCAGGGCAGCGCCAGCGTCTGGCAGCACTGAAAGCGGCGTCAACCGGGCTGCCTGCGCCGCGGCAAGCCCGCCTCCGGCCAGCGGGGCGCTAGCGCTGCGGCCCCAGGCGCAGGCCCTGCAGCGCGCTGTCGATGATCACCCCGGCGATGCTGTACAGAATCGAGCCGATGAGCGCCGCACCGAAGCTGCGCACGTGAAAATCGTCGAGCAGCCCGGAGGCGGCGTAAAACATCAGCGCGTTGATGACGAACAGAAAAGCGCCGAGCGTGAGCACGGTGATCGGCAGGGTGAGGATGAACAGCACCGGCCGCACCAGCGCGTTGAGCAGGCCGATGACCAGCGCCGCCCACATCGCCGCGGCAAATCCGTCCACCTGCACGCCGCTGTAGACAGAGGTCACGGCAAGCAGCGCGCACGCCGACAGCAGCCATTTGAGCAGCAGCTTGAGCATCGCGCAGGCGCCCCCGTTCAGCCAGCGGCGGCCAGGCGGCGGGCCAGCGCGGCGGCGGCGCCGGTGTAGCGCGCCGGCGTGAGTTGCAGCAGCCGCTGTTTGTCGGCGTCGGGCAGATCCAGGCCGCGGATGAAGGCGCGCATCGATTCGGCGGTGATCTCCTTGCCGCGGGTCAGCTCCTTGAGCTGCTCGTAGGGGTTGGGCAGGCCGTGGCGGCGCATCACCGTCTGCACCGCCTCGGCCAGCACCTCCCAGGCGGCGTCCAGGTCTTCTTCCAGCCGCTGCGGGTGCACCAGCAGTTTGTCCAGCCCGCGCAGCAGCGAGTCCCACGCCAGCACGCTGTGCCCCAGCGCCACGCCCATGTTGCGCAGCACCGTCGAGTCGGTGAGGTCGCGCTGGAAGCGCGAAATCGGCAGCTTGTCGCTCAAGTGCCGCAGCAGCGCGTTGGCCACGCCGAGGTTGCCTTCGGCGTTTTCGAAGTCGATTGGGTTGACCTTGTGCGGCATGGTCGACGAGCCGATCTCCCCGGCCTTGGTCTTCTGCTTGAAATAGCCCCAGGAGATGTAGCCCCAGACGTCGCGCGACAGGTCGATGAGGATGGTGTTGGCGCGGGCCACCGCGTCGAACAGCTCGGCCATGGCGTCGTGCGGCTCGATCTGGATGGTGTAGGGGTTGAACGTCAGCCCGAGCGACTCGACCACGCCGCGGGCGAACGCCTCCCAGTCGACGTCGGGGTAGGCGGCCAGGTGTGCGTTGTAATTGCCCACCGCGCCGTTCATCTTGGCGGTGAGCTGCACGCTTTCGATCGCCGCGATGGCGCGGTGCAGGCGGTGCGCGACGTTGGCGAATTCCTTGCCCAAGGTGGTCGGGCTGGCGGTCTGGCCGTGGGTGCGCGACAGCATGGGCTGCTCGGCCAGTTCGGCGGTGAGCTCCAGCAGCCGGCGCAGCACCCGCTGCAGCAACGGCAGCAGCACATGGCGGCGCGCGCCGGACAGCATCAGCCCGTGCGCGGTGTTGTTGATGTCCTCGGAGGTGCAGGCGAAGTGGAAAAACTCGGCGTAGGGCGCCACCGCCGGCAGCGCGGCGCTGCGCTCCTTCAGCCAGTATTCCACCGCCTTGACGTCGTGGTTGGTGGTGCGTTCGATGGCCTTGATCTGCGCCGCCTGCGCGCTGCCGAAATCGGCCACCCAGGCGTGCAGCGCGTCGCGTGCTGCCGCCGGCAGCGCGGGGAATTCGGGCAGCCCGAGGTCCGACAGGGCGATGAACCAGGCCACCTCGACCTGCACCCGGGCGTGCATCAACCCGGTTTCGGACAAAAACGGGCGCAGGGCGTCGAGCTTGGCGGCGTAGCGCCCGTCCAGCGGCGACAGCGCGTCCAGGGCGGCGGCGGAGGAAGACTGTGGTGCGGTGTTCGGCGTCATGCGTGCATTGTAGGAAGACGGCGGCACGCTGCCGTCGTATCCGGGGCCGTTGATATACTGATTTGCCTTTCCCCAGCAGCACAGAACATGAAACTCATCGGTTCCCTGACCAGTCCTTACGTGCGCAAGGTGCGCATCACCCTGGCCGAAAAAAAGATCGACGCCAAGTGGGAGGAGGAGAACGTCTGGGCGGAAGACACCCAGATCATGCGCTCCAACCCGCTGGGCAAGGTTCCCTGCCTGGTGCTCGATGACGGCGAGGCGATTTTCGATTCGCGGGTGATCGTCGAATACCTCGACACCCTCACTCCGGTGGGCAAGCTCATCCCCGCGGCCGGGCGCGAGCGCGCCGAGGTGCGCACCTGGGAGGCACTGGCCGATGGCGTGATGGACGCCGCGGCCACGGCGCGGCTGGAGCAGACCTGGCCCGGCCGCACCGAGGCGCAGCGCTGCCCGGCGTGGATCGAGCGGCAGATGGGCAAGGTGGCTTCGGGCATCAAGGCGATGTCGCAGGGGCTGGGAGACAAACCCTTTTGCTGCGGCAACCATCTCACGCTGGCCGACATCGCCGTGGGCGCGGCGCTCGGCTATGTGGAATTCCGCTTTCCCGACCAGGGCTGGCAGCAGCAATATCCCAATCTGGCGCGGCTGTACGACAAGCTGATGCAGCGCCAGTCGTTCCGCGACACCGCGCCGCCGCGCGGCTGAGGTTCAGCGCCCTGCGCCGCTGACGGCGTCTTCTGCGGCCTGCTGCACCCAGCGCAGCGCCAGCGCCGCGGCGGCGAAACGCACGCCGGCGCGGTCGCCGTCGAAGCGGACGAGGCGGGTTTGCGTGCGCAGCGCCGTGCCGTCGTCCCACGCCAGGCCGAACCAGACCGTGCCCACGGGCTTTTGCGCCGTGCCGCCTGTCGGCCCGGCGATGCCGGTGATGGCCACGGCCACCTGCACTGCGGCGCGCCGCGCCGCGCCCTGCGCCATCGCCTGCGCCACTTCGGCGCTGACGGCACCGACGCGGTCGATCAGCGCAGCCGGTACGCCGAGCAAATCGGTCTTCGCCGTGTTGCTGTAGGTGACGAAACCGCGGTCGAACCAGTTGCTCGACCCGGCCACGCTGGTCACCGCCGCGGACACCAGCCCGCCGGTACACGATTCGGCGGTGGCCAGATGCCAGCCGCGACGGCGCAGCACGGCGCCGAGGTCGGCGGCCAGCGCGCACAGCCCGGGCCAGTCGGGGGCGGGGTCTTTGCCGTCCATATTCATCGCAACGCGTACAGCCGCACCGCCACCGCCAGCACCAGCAGGGTGAACCCGGCGGCGATCAGATCGTCGAGCATGATGCCCAGCCCGCCTTTGACGTGGCGGTCGGCCCAGCCCACCGCCAGCCACTTGCCCGCGTCGAAGGCGCGAAACAGCAAAAACGCCGCGAGCTGCTCGGCCCACGGCGCCGGCCACACCAGCAGCAACACCAGCCAGAAGGCGACGATTTCGTCCCACACCACCGGCGACGGGTCGTCGGTGCCCAGCGCGCGCGCGGTCCGGCCGCAGGCCCAGACGCCGACGACCGCGCCGGCGGCGATGAGCACCGCCCAGTCTGCTGCGTTCAACCAAGCCGACAGCAGGGCGAAGCTGGCCCAGGCGAACAAGGTGCCTGCCGTGCCCGGCGCGACCGGCGACAGCCCGCTGCCAAAGCCCAGCGCGAGCAGATGCAGCGGGTTGCGCCACATGAAGCGCCAGCCGGCGCGCGGTGCGGTCTCAGAGGCAGTGACGGTCATGCGGTGCAGTCAGCGGAAATGGTCGAACCCGGCGTACACATTGTCCACGACCTGCCCGCCGGCGTCGACCAGGCGCAGCCCCGGCTGTGCCTGGATGCGCCCGATGCGCGTCACCGCGGTGGCTGCCCGCCGCGCTGCGGCGAGCACGGCGTCGCGCGCCGCCGCCGGGGCGGTGAACACGAGCTCGTAGTCGTCGCCGCCGGCGAGCTGGCACTGGCGGCGGCGGGCTACGTCCTGCGCCTGCAGCGCGGCGCTGGCCGGACAGGCGTCGACCTCGACCGTGGCGCCCACGCCGCTGCGCTGCAGAATGTGCCCGAGGTCGGCAAGCAGGCCGTCGGACACGTCGATCGCGGCGTGCGCCACGCCGCGCAGCGCCTGCCCGAGCGCCAGCCGCGGCGTGGGCCGGTCCAGCCGCGGCGCGGCTGCCGCCAGCGTCGCCGCGTCCAGCGTCCATTCGCCCAGGCGGTGGCCCAGCGCCAGCCGGGCGTCGCCGACGCAGCCCGACACCCAGATGTCGTCGCCGTCGCGCGCGCCGCTGCGCAGCAGCGCCTGACCGCGCGGCAGCGTGCCCAGCACGGTGATGCACAGATTGCGCGGCCCGCGGGTGGTATCGCCGCCGACCAGCGCGATGTCGTGGGCCTGCGCCAGCGCGAACAGCCCGGCGGCAAACGGTTGCAGCCACTGCGCGTCGGCCTGCGGCAGCGCCAGCGCCAGGGTGAAGGCCAGCGGCTGCGCGCCCATCGCCGCCAGATCCGACAGATTGACCGCCAGCGCTTTGTGGCCCAGCGCCTGCGGGTCGGCGTCGGGCAGGAAATGCCGGCCTTCCACCAGCATGTCGGTGGAGACCGCCAGCTGTTCGCCCGGCGCGGGCGCGGGCAGCAGCGCACAGTCGTCGCCCACGCCGAGATCGGCGCGGGGCGCGGGCCGGGTGAAGTAACGGGCGATGAGGTCGAATTCGCCAAGCGGGGCGGACATGGGACGGCAGACGCAGCAGACCAGGCGTGATGTTCGCACAACGCGCGGCGGGCAGACTCCTACAATGGCCGGCCTGATCGACGCGACAGCACGCTGCGAAACGTTCACCACGGCTGCGCGCAGGAGACTCCCGTCATGTCCAGCCCCGAAGATCCCCAGGCCAAGCTGCGCCAGGCGGCGCTCGAATACCACGAATTCCCCCGCCCGGGCAAACTGGCCGTCATCGCCACCAAGCAGTTGTCCAACCAGCGCGATCTGGCGCTGGCGTATTCGCCGGGCGTGGCCGCGGCGTGCGAGCAGATCCACGCCAACGCCGACGACGTGTTCCGCTACACCGCGCGCGGCAACCTGGTGGCGGTGATTTCCAACGGCACCGCGGTGCTCGGGCTGGGCGACATCGGCCCGCTGGCGGCCAAGCCGGTGATGGAAGGCAAGGCGGTGCTGTTCAAAAAGTTCGCCGGCATCGACGTGTTCGACATCGAGGTCAACGAAAAAAACCCCGATCGGCTGGTGGACATCATCGCCGCACTGGAGCCGACCTTCGGCGGCATCAACCTGGAGGACATCAAGGCGCCGGAGTGCTTCGAGGTCGAGCGCAAGCTGCGCACGCGGATGAACATCCCGGTGTTCCACGACGATCAGCACGGCACGGCGATCATCGTCGGCGCCGCCATCCTCAACGGCCTGAAGGTCGTGGGCAAGGACATCGCGCGGGTCAAACTGGTGTGCTCCGGTGCCGGGGCGGCGGCGCTGGCCTGCCTGAATCTGCTGGTCGATCTGGGGCTGCCGCGCGAAAACATCTGGGTCAGCGACCTGGCCGGCGTGGTGTACACCGGCCGCACCGAGCTGATGGACGAGGACAAGCGGCGCTTCGCCCAGGACACGCCGGCGCGCACCCTGGCCGACATCATCGACGGCGCCGACGTGTTTCTCGGCCTGTCGGCGGGCGGCGTGCTCAAGCCGGAGTACGCGCAGCGCATGGCCGACAGGCCGCTCATCCTGGCGCTGGCCAACCCGAACCCGGAAATCACCCCCGAGGAGGCGCGCGCCGTGCGGCCCGACGCCATCATTGCCACGGGCCGGTCGGATTATCCGAACCAGGTCAACAACGTGCTGTGTTTTCCCTACATTTTCCGCGGCGCGCTCGACTGCGGCGCCACCACCATCACCCCGGAGATGGAAATCGCCGCGGTGCACGCCATCGCCGAGCTGGCGCAGGCCGAGCAGAGCGACGTGGTCGCCGCCACCTACGTCGGCGAGCCGCTGCGCTTCGGCCCCGACTATCTGATCCCCAAGCCGTTCGACCCGCGGCTGATGATCAAAATCGCCCCGGCGGTGGCCGAGGCGGCGGCGCAAAGCGGCGTGGCGCGCCGGCCGATCGCCGACATGGACGCCTACCGCGACAGCCTGCAGCAGTTCGTCTACCAGTCGGGCGCGCTGATGCGGCCGATGTTTTCCATCGCCAAAAAAGCGGCGAAAAAACGCATCGTCTACGCCGAGGGCGAGGACGAGCGCGTGCTGCGCGCGGTGCGCGTGGTGGTCGACGAGCACCTGGCGCGCCCCATTCTGGTGGGCCGTCCGGCGGTCATTGCGCAGCGCATCGAGCGCTTCGGTCTGCGCCTGGAGGAAGGACGCGACTTCGACGTGGTCAACACCGACCACGACGAGCGCTACCGCGATTTCTGGCAGACCTACCACCAGCTCGCCGGACGCAAGGGCGTGACCCCGGCGATGGCCAAGATCGAAATGCGCCGGCGGCTGACGCTCATCAGCTCGATGATGCTGCACAAAGGCGAAGCCGACGGCATGCTCTGCGGCACCTGGGGGCATACCCACATTCATCTGCATTACATCGACCAGGTCATCGGCCGCAGCCCCACGGCGTCGGTTTACGCGGCGATGAACCTGCTGGTGCTTCCTGGGCGGCAGGTGGCGCTGGTCGACACCCACATCAACTTCGACCCGACGGCGGCGGAAATCGCCGAAATCACCCGGCTGGCCGCGCAAGAGCTGCGGCGTTTTGGCATCACCCCCAAGGTGGCGCTGCTGTCTCACTCCAATTTCGGCTCGTCGTCGGCGCCCAGCGCGGTCAAGATGCGCGAGGCGCTGGCTTTGCTGCGGCAGCTCGAACCCGAGCTGGAGGTCGACGGCGAAATGCAGGGCGACAGCGCGGTCGATCCGGCGCTGCGCGCCAGCCTGCTGGCCGATTCCACCCTCAGCGGCGAAGCCAATCTGCTGGTGTTTCCCGACCTCGACGCGGCGAACATCGCCTACAACCTGCTCAAGGCCACTGCGGGCAACAACATCGCCATCGGCCCCATCCTGCTCGGTGCGGCCAAGCCGGTGCACATCCTCACGGCGTCGAGCACGGTGCGGCGCATCGTCAATATGACGGCGCTGACCGTGGCCGAAGCCAACCTCTGAGCATGGCGCCCGCCGCCGCCGCGGCTGCCCGCTGGCGGCGGCGCACTGCTCAAAAATAGGCGAATCCTTGTCTTTTCGTGGCGATTTCGCTACGATTAAGACTTTACCGATATGACAGGTGGCCTGCGTGCCAGGCGCGCTGGCGTGCCCCGCGTCACGCGGTTTGGCGCCCAACTGCGGCGAACTGCTCATATTTTTGCGCTTTTGCGTCCAACCGCCTTGATTCGCGCCTCGTTGCGCATGGCAGCATGAATCGTCGGTGCATTCCGTCCACGCTGCGTTCCCTCCTGCTGACCGGGCTTTTGCTGGCAACGCTGCCGTTTGCCCTGTCCACGCTGCAGTTCGGGTCTTCCGCCGGCGGTTGGCCGATCCCTGCGGCGCAGGCGCGGGAAACCGCGCATCGCGCGGACCACGAACGGCAACAGCACTCGCTGCCTACCGTGGCCGTGGCCGAGCTGCCGCCGCAGGCGCGCGACGTGTTGCGCCGCATCCATGCCGGCGGCCCGTTCGACGGGCCCAAGGACGGGGTGGTGTTTGGAAACTATGAGCGCCTGCTTCCCTCCAAGCCACGAGGTTTTTACCGCGAATACACCGTTCCGACCCCAGGCGCCCGCAACCGGGGGGCGCGCCGCATCGTCTGCGGTGGGGCCGCGCACTATCCGGAAGTCTGTTACTACACCCATGATCACTATGCCAGTTTCCGACGCATCGTTGAATGATGCCGATCCCGCCGTGCTGCTCAAGTCGGTACGGCCGAATATCGTGCAGTCGATCCGGGCTTACCGCGTTGCGCAGCTGCAGCAGGCAGCCGAGACGACCGGCCAGCATTTTCTCTACGCCAACCTGGCCGACGCCACGACCAAGCAGGAAGTGCTCGAAACCATCGCCCGCTCGTTTCTGTTTCCCAAGCACTTCGGCAAAAACCTCGATGCGCTGCACGACTGCCTGACCGACGTCGTGCATTCCGGCGGGCCGCAGCCGGGTTTCGTCGTCGTGCTCGAACAACTCCCGGCGACGCAGCGTTTCGACAAGGAAGCGCGCGAAACCCTGCTCGACGTGTTCCGCGACGCCGCGGACTTCTGGGCCGAACGCGGCGTACCGTTCAGGGTGTTCTATTCTTTTCTGTAACCCGCACTCCTGTCCGGGAGGGGGTGCGGGGCGAAGCAGTACCGGAAGCCCGTGTCAAAGCCGTGAAGGTGAGCACGCCGTGGGAGGGGGCCTGGGCGCAGCTCGTTGCCTGAGCCCGTTTCCTGAGCCCGACGCCTGAACCTGTCACCTGAAGCCGCAGCCTGAGCCTGCGGCCTGAACCCCAGGGGCTCAGGCGCCGGGCGGAGCAGCCGCGGCGACGTCCGTTGCGGCCGTCAACTCGCGCGCCAGCGCCACATACTCCGCCGTGTCCACCTCTTCGGCGCGGCGTTGCACATCGAAGCGGCCGGCGTAGCCCCGCTGCTGCAGCCAGCCCGACAGGCTGTGCCGCAGCAGTTTGCGCCGCTGCGAAAACGCTGCGGTGACCAGCGCCGACAGCACCGCCGGGTCGACGCCGGCCAGCGCCGCAGCCGGGTGCGGCACCATGCGCACCACCGCCGAATCGACCCGCGGTGGCGGATCGAACGCCGTCGGCGGCACGTCCAGCAGCTTGTCCATGCGGTAGCGCCACTGCAGCATCACCGACAGCCGGCCGAAATCGCGCCCGCCTGCGGTGGCGACCATGCGGTCGACCACCTCCTTCTGCAGCATGAAATGCTGGTCGCGCACGTGGCCGGCGGCGTCGAGCAGATGGAAAAGCAGCGGGGTGGAAATGTTGTAAGGCAGGTTGCCGACCAGCCGCAAATCGTCGCCCAGGCGGGCAAAGTCCACGGTGAGCGCGTCGGCTTCGATGAGCTCCACCTGCGCCGGTGCCTGGCGGCGCCAGCGCGCTGCCAGGTCGCGGTCGATTTCCACCGCCGTCAGCCGCGGCACGCGCGCCAGCAGCGCCAGGGTCAGCGCCCCCAGGCCGGGGCCGATTTCCACCAGGCGGTCGCCCGGCTGCGGCGCGATGCAGGCGACGATGTCCTGGATGACGCTGCGGTCGACGAGGAAATGCTGGCCGAAGCGCTTGCGTGCCACGTGCGCCGCGGCGCGCGGGCGGGGCTCAGTCGTTTTCCGGGATGTGGACATAGGTGCGGGCGCGCACGTCACGCACCAACTCGTCGAAATCCTGCGCCGCTTTCTGCCGTTGCAGGATTTCCTTGGCCAGCGCGCGCTTTTGCTCTGGCGCCAGCGGGCGCATGGCGCGGTCCACCAGCTGCAGCAGCACGACTTTGTTGCCCACCACCAGCGGCGAGGACACGTCGCCGGGGTTCAAGCGTTGCAGCGCGGCGTCGAGCACCGGGTCGAGCTGTCCGGGCAGCACCCAGCCGACGTCGCCGCCCTTGGACGCCGTGGCCGTGTCCTGCGACAGTTCGCGGGCCTTGTCGGCGAACGTCACCTTGCCGCTCTGCACCGCCTGGGCGACGGCGTCGAGCTCGGCCCTGGCGCGCTCGCGCTGCGCTTCGGTGGAGGCGCGCAGCACGATCTCGCGCACCTCGCTTTGCATCGCCGTCGTCGGTGCGGTGTTCACGCCGCGGCTGGCGAGCAGTTTGAGGATGTGAAAGCCCGCGGCGCTGCGGATGACCGGGCTGATCTCCCCCGGCTGCAGTTTGCTCACCGTATCGACGAACAGGCTGGGCAGGCGGTCTGCCGGGCGCATGCCCAGATCGCCGCCGTGTTTGGCACCTTCGCCCTGTGATTCTTTTTCCGCGAGCCGGGCGAAGTCCGCTCCGGCCTTGAGCTGGGCGTCGATGGCGTCGATTTTCTGCCTGACCGCGGCGACCTGCGCCGCAGTGGCGTTTTGCGGCACGGGCAGGAAAATCTGCGCGATGTCGTACTCGGCCTGCGGGCTGCTGGCGGCGGCGTCCTGTTTGGCGAGAAAGTCGTCGATTTCGCTGTCGGACACTGGCGGCAGTTGCGCCATGGTGCGTTCGCGCAGCCGGGCGATGAGGATTTCGCGCTGGATCTGGTCGCGGTAGGTCGTCCAGCCCATGCCTTCGCGCTCGATTTCCCGCCGCAACTCGGGCACGGTGAGTTTGTTGTTCGCCGCCACCTGGGCGATGGCGCGGTCCAGCGTGTCGGGGCTGACGCTCATGCCGATCTGCTCGGCGTACTGCGCCAGCGCCAGTTCGTCGATCATCTGGTTGAGCACCTGTGCGCG
>Ga0315298_1000890_pt1 | contig 57151 bp, 48 predicted proteins | sample WHS_1_MG_FD_203077 | JGI IMG/M metagenome (GOLD analysis project Ga0315298, IMG submission 203077) | Extremophilic microbial mat communities from Washburn Hot Springs, YNP, Wyoming, USA - WHS_1_MG | ecosystem: Environmental > Aquatic > Thermal springs > Hot (42-90C) | place: USA: Wyoming... | reverse complement strand
CCAAGACGAACTCCCCTTTGTCTCCTTTGGACAGCAGCAGGCCGCCGAAAAAGGGAACCTCAACTTCCATGGCGCGCTTTCGCCCCTCTAACTGGCTGATTTACAAGGATCCAGATGACCGCAGACCTGAAAGTTTGGACAGCAATGTCCTTTTCCTTACCCTTGCTTCAACCCTGTTCACCCCGGCCCTCGCGCTTGCACAGACCTGCATACCAACATATCTTGGCAGTTATGAGACGCCGACTATATTAACTGGCGTCTATGTCTCAGGTAGTACGGCTTATGTGGGCGATCACTACGGTCTTAAGATCATAGACGTCTCTAACCCCTCAGAACCTGCCTTACTCGGCAGTTATGAGACGCCGAGCTGGGCCGAAGGCGTCTATGTCTCAGGCAGGACCGCTTACGTGGCTGATGACTATGGTGGTCTCCAGATAATAGACGTCTCCAACCCCTCAGCCCCTGCCTTCCTCGGCAGTTATGAGACGCCGGACCGGGCATGGGACGTCTATGTCTCAGGCAGTACTGCTTACGTGGCTGATGACTATGGTGGTCTCCAGATCATAGACGTCTCCAACCCCTCAGCCCCTACCTTCCTCGGCAGTTATGAGACGCCGGGCTATGCATACGCGGTGTATGTCGCTGATAATATCGCATACCTGGCGGATGGGGTTGGTCTTCAGATCATAGACGTCTCTAACCCCTCAGCCCCTACCCTACTTGGCACTTACTCGCCAGTGGAGGCACTGGACGTCTATGTCTCTGGCAGCACGGCTTATGTGGTTGCTGGGGATTTTGGTCTTCAGATCATAGACGTCTCCGACCCCTCAGCCCCTGCCTTCCTCGGCAGTTATGATACGCCGCACTGGGCATACCGCGTCTATGTCTCAGGCAGTACGGCTTATGTGGCTGATGACCGGAGTGGTCTTCAGATCGTAGACGTCTCTGACCCCTCAGCCCCTACCCTACTTGGCACTTACTCGCCAGTGGAGGCAATAGGCGTCTATGTCTCAGGCAGTACGGCTTATGTGGCTGCCGACGATTTTGGTCTTCAGATCATAGACGTCAGCGGCTGTGGTAGCACACCATCCGAGGACTGCACCAATGGCATAGATGATGATGGAGATGGGCTTGTGGACTGCGATGATCCGGATTGCGCTGATTATCCGGCTTGTCTATGCCAGTGTCCGGGTGGTCCTAAGGGTTGTATATCTGGCGCTGCCAGGGACCTTCAAGGGAATCCCCTTGCAGAAAGGCGGGTCTGGCTCATCACATGGCTGGGGCAGTGGCGTTTCCGGAGCACCGTAACGGAGAGTAGCGGCTGTTACACATTTACTCAATTGCCTGATTGGTTCTACTTTGTGGCTATGCGAAGGGAATGTAATATCAGCACAGGGAGCCACCGCGTAATTATCCCGAATTAGGCAAGGCTGTTTCGACACATGCTGTTGTTTTTGCATTTTGAGAGCCTATGAGCAGCCAAATGGAGCCGTAATCGGCGATTTCGTCGGGAGCGGGCCTCTGGTGGTTGTTTTTGGCCTTGGCGGGCTCGATTTTGGGACAGACCCTCCCCTCGAAACGGTTGCCAGATCCTCGGGGAAAGGGGAATTTGTCATAGTCGAGCCACCTCAAATCGATACAGAGGCCACAGGTGCTTCAGGGGATGATCTTGCGCCAACTTGAGGATCCGGCGCCTGCCGTCCCGGATGAGCTTTGCGGCGATAACGAGCCACTTCCTGCGGATCGTGGAGGCCCGGAGACGGGGCTGGGACTCGCAGAGCACGTTGCGCGAGAACAGGAGAAGCTGATTGAGCGCCAGCAGCCGCAACTCCAGATCCGCTGCGTTCACATGGAAGTTCTGGGTCGGAATTTGACCGATGCCCAGATCGGCCTTGGCCTCCTGAATATGGTTCTCCACGTCGGCCCGCTTGTCGTAGAAGCGGCATACGTCTTGTTCGTCCCAATCCAGGTTGGTCACGAAAGCAGCATAGGTATAGCCCAAGGCGTCGAAAAGGTCGGCCTGAGCCCGTTCGGTCTCCTTGGGCCATCGAACGATAACGATCCTACGAGAGCGGGACCATCCGGGCGGGTGCCAGGAAAGAGAGCAAACCTCTATCGGACCGGCCTCAGTCTGCCTCCTTCGGTATGCGGCCCCCGAAAGGGACACCAGAGGGTAAGGCCGCTGCGCCGCTCCCGGCAAAGCTGGACTTGATACGACAGTCGCCCAGGCTTGTGAGGGTTGTAGCCCGCCTCGGCGCCCTCCTGGCAGCCATAGAGCGTCTCCACCGTGGAATCGAACTCCAAAACCAAGGGACCGCCCAGGCGCTTCAGCACTCCCCGGGCCTGTCGGGCCTTGATCTTACGGAGTTTGTCCACCTGCTCCTCGCTGTGGAAATGTTTGCTAAGATCCTTCCTGAGCAGGCTCTGGTCCGGCAGGCTCTCCAGACCCCGCTTGGCGCACAAAAGCGCATCCCGCCGAAGGTCGGCAAAATGCCAGATCCGCTTCATCCCCAAGGCGTACCCGTCGATGAGAATCCGAACGACCGTGGGCAAATTGTACCTGGCCCACCGAGCCTTCCACCCCGAAAAGGTCTCCTCCAGGAGCCTATCCAGACCGCTTCGGGCCACCATGTCGCTATAGAGGTTGTAGCCCCCGTAGACTGTGGCATCTTTGAGAGTGAATTGCTCCTCGATTTTGCGGTTGACGATTCGATCCGTTGCTGCTACTTTCCTTCGGGAAAGACTCATGTTTTTCATGCTCCTCTGCGTGGTTTGGTTTATTGTTCTCACACCCATTTCATACCACGCGAGGAGCTTTTTTTCTAAGGGGTTTGCGCGACCATCAGAAACTTTTTTCGGCTCAGTCAACTACAAGAGACTTGCCTAATTCGGGTTCATTTCTATTACGAACACACACCGTTGGCTGCCCACGTAATCCAGCCGCTCCGCCATCTCACCCAGAAAGTGATCCTCCAATCCGACGACCTGCCGCATCCCACAATTCTGCCCCACGGCACGCTCTGGATCGCGACGACCGATCCCTGCGCCGTGAGAGGTGCCAGTCTTGTCCTCTGTGCAGAACCTGGCGAGTGCCCTTGCTGCCATCTCTTTATCTCCGGAACAGCCGCAAACGGGATCCGTCTTCTCGAAAAAGCCGGCCAAGAAATCGATCCGAACCGGGGGGTGCGAACCGCTGTGCTGTGGGGACTGCCCGCACTCGCGCTTCTTGTAGCGACCTGGCTTGGATCGATCGCCGAGGATCTTTGGCAGAGAGGGAGGAAGGAACGCCTCCCTGTCCTCGGTGGATGCCTAATCCTGGCTGGATTCCTCCTCTGGACCCATTTGGAGCGCACTCTGGTGAGGCTCGACCCGAGCCGGCTTCAGGCGTACGCGCGTTCCGGCTGCACGCACAAACGTTATCTGGCGTTGACTCACTTCCCGGATCAAGTGGCAGAGGAGGACCTGGAACGTCTTGCGTCGGACCCGAGCCTGAAAGTCCGGCACAGGGCTTTTGTCGAAATCGGAAGGCGAGGGAATCAGCGGTTTGAACACATCCTGAAAAGAGGCGTCGAGGACCCGGAGCCTCTGGTCCGCGCAAAGGCCATTGCAGCTATGACCCGAACCTCGCCGCAGGTCGCCCTGCCCGCGCTCGAAAGAATTCTGGCCACCGACCCCTCGTGGTACGTGCGGGACAACGCATTCAGAGCCTCCTGGGCCATTCAGCCCTCGCACAAAGGGGTCCACCGATCCCCTTGAGTCAACCACCGCGCAGAACCTTTGGAAGCCAAAGCATCCTGAACGTTTCCTCGCGCCAAGGTGGGGAGTTCAGCCCCGGACCATGACAAGAAGCATCTTGAAGCGCTCGGCCGCGTGCACCGCGTGAGGCACGCTCGCGGGCATGAGCACGGTCTGCCCAGCCGCGGCCTGAACCGTCTTCCCGCCGATCGCCAGCTCCGCCCTGCCGTCCAGGATCTGCACGAGGGCGTCAAAGGGAGCCGTGTGCTCGCTCAGGCCCTGGCCGGCGTCGAACGAGAACAGGGTCACCGTGCCCCCCTGATTCTTGAGAAGTGTGCGGCTCACGATGGAGCCCGGCACATAGTCCAACAAGGCTTCGAGCCGCACCGCTTCGGCCGGCGGAAGCCTTCCGGTGTCCGGCTCTCCCGTTTGTTTCTGCGCACTCACGGCGTGTCTCCTTTTGACCTTACGGGCCCTGGGTGGCTTCACGTTTCGTTTTTCAAACATTCCCCGATCAGAACAGACGCACAGCCTCTCCAGGTTCTAATGAGCTTCGGCCTTGGCCGAGACCGTCGCGGTCGGGCCGAAGGAGAGCCAAATTCCCCGCACCAGGAACGCGAGGAGCAGAAGCGCTCCCACGGCAAAGATCACGTCCGGAACGAGCCGCATCCAGCTCAAGAACCGGATCACGGGTCCCGAAGTCACCTCAGGACTTCGGGCGAACCAGAGGCCGTCCCGTACAGCGTAGTAGAACTGATAGAATCCGGACGGAATCAAGCTGAAAACCGCCATGGCCGCCAGCCCGCCGTTGAGACCCCAGAAGCTCCCCTTGAGCATGCGGTCCGACCAGGCCGCGCGCCGGAAGATATGCCGGGCCGAGAACAGAAGAAGCGAGATCGCCAGAAGGCCGTACACTCCGAACAGGGCCGTATGGGCGTGGATCGGCGTGGTGTTGATCCCCTGGGCATAGTAGAGAACGATCGGCGGGTTGATGAGAAACCCGAAGATGCCGGCGCCCACAAGGTTCCAGAAAGCCACGGAGATAAAGAAGTAGATGGGCCACTTGCAGGCGTAACGGCTGCCCCCGGCCTGGATCACCCTCAGATTGTGGGCCACCTCGAACCCGAGCAGGGACAGGGGCACCACTTCCAGCGCCGAAAAGACCGCACCCAGGGCGATGATGGGTGTGGGCGTGCCGGTCCAGTACAGGTGGTGGAACGTCCCGATGACGCCGCCGCCGAGGTAGAGAAACACGGAGAAGTAGATCGTCGTCAGGGCGAACTTCTTGCTCACCGCGCCGATGTGGGAGAGCAGGAACGCCATCACCACCGTTGCGAACACTTCGAAAAAGCCCTCCACCCAGAGGTGGACCACCCACCAGCGCCAGTACTCCGCGTTGGAGATGTGGCTCCCCTTCCCGTACATGAGTCCGGCCATGTAGAAAAGCGGGATGCTCACCGCGCTATAGAGCAGCATGTGGGTGAGCCCGCCGCTGTCCCTCTCCTGGCGGAGGGCCGGAAGAATGGCCCGGAGCACGAGGCCGAGCCAGATGATCATCCCCGCGATCAGCAGGAGCTGCCAGACCCGCCCGAGTTCGATGTACTCGTATCCTTGGTGTCCGAGCAAGAACCCCTCCTTGCCGAAAACGCCTGCCACCGAAAGCCAGGTGCCGCTCAGGGCGCCAACCACAACGACGACCACCGCTCCGAACAGGACCGCCACCAAGCCCGCCTGTCCTTTCGGCTCCCGGCCCACGAAAGGACCGATGAAAAGCCCGGCGGCCAGGAAACAGGTCGCGATGAAAAAGACGCCAAGCTGCAGATGCCAGGTTCTGGCGGCCGCATAAGGCAGAATCTTGCCCAAGGGGATCCCGAAAAAGTGGGTGCCCTCGACCGTGAAGTGAGCGGTGATCGCGCCCAGACCGATCTGCGCAACGAACAAGAGGATCGCCACAAGGAAATAGGCGAGGGTCACCTTCTGGCTCCCTGTGGGAGCGGGCTCGGGAAAATCTGTGAGAAGTTTGGACTCGTAAGCGCCCCGGTCAATCCACCTCAGGTAGGCGAAGAGCGCCAGGGCGATTCCCAGGATGAGCAGGATCACGCTCACGATCGACCAGATCAAGGTGTCCGGCAGAGGCCGGTTCCCCACCAAGGGATCATAGGGCCAGTTGCTGGTGTAGGTGCGGCCCCCTTCCGGCCGCTCGGTCCCGGCAGCCCATGCGAGCCACGCGAAAAAACTCGCGATGTCCCGCCCCTCTCCTTCGTCGCGCACGATCCCGGGCTGGAGCCCCATCCTTTCGTTTCCGTTTCGCAAGAGATCCGTATAGTAGCGGACTAGGGCTTCATAGGCCTCGGCCTGGTTCTGCGTGAACACGACCGTTCCGGTCTGCGGATCGTACCGGTTGGTTTTGATCTCGTCCTGGACCAGAGCGCTCAGGGCGGCCCGCGTCGGAGGGTCGAGGGCCTCGAAGTCCTTCTGGGTGAACCTCTCCGCCTCCTCCGGGGACAGGCCGCGATGCCGACCCGCCAGATAGAGGCCCATCCTGTGAAGAAAATCCGCTGACCAATCCGGTGCCAGATAGGACCCGTGACCCCAAATCGTTCCGATGTGCTGGCCCCCGCGGCTGAAGTACAGGTTCTGGCCGTCCAGGACGGTTTTGCCCTGAAAGAGCACTTCCCCGGACGGAGTCTTCACGACCTGGGGGATCGGCGGCTTGGCCTGATTGATCCTCTGGCCTCCGAACACCAGCACCCCGAAGGCCACGACAAGGACAAACAGAAGGATCGCTCTCGTCCTGGCACTTTCCATGGCTCGCACTCCTTTCTCCCGGTTGAAGGGCTCCTAGCCTGGATTTCCACGGGAGGGGAAAGACCTAATAGGAAGCCCCTCCGGAGACCTGGGCGCTGTGCTTTTTCCCCGTATTCCCTTCATGTTCACCCTCGCCGCCTGCTTCTCGGGTCCACCTGCCGTTAGTCTAGACCTTGCCGGCCCTCCTTTTATTGGAACAAGACAAGACGATATTGTCAATCAATGTTCTTTGATTCATCCGAGCGTTGTTGGGTTTCTGTTCGCCATCTGCATGGGTGAGAAAAGCTCTCTGATCCCACAATTTCCCTGAACTTAGAGTGATTATCAGCTCATTGCAATCGCCCAGCCTCGCAGATTGACGGAACGAATCTTCCGGACTAGGATATGAATCTCGATTCACAAAAGGGGCGGGCGCCATGAGTCTGGAAAAGCTCAACAGCGAAATCAGAAAACAGCAGATCGCAAAGGCTGCCTTGGATCTCGTCTCTGAAAAAGGCCCGAAGGCCCTCAACCTGGCCGCAATCGCCAGGCGCGTCGGAGTCGTCCCTTCGGCAATTTACCGCCACTTCAAGAACAAGGACGAGATCGTGGACGCTGTCCTCGAGCTGATCCGGGGCAATCTCCTCGGAAACGTGCGGATCGTCTGCGGTGAGACCCAGGACCCTGTCGAGCGCCTCCACAGGCTGCTCGTACGGCACGTGAAGCTTATCGTCGAGAACCGCGCCATTCCGCGGATCGTCTTTTCAGAGGACGTCTACGGCGGCCGGCCGGAGAGAAAGGCCAGGGTCTACGAAATGATCGCCGTCTATCTCAAGGAGGTCGAGGAGATCGTCCGGGAGGGCCAGCGGAAATCCCGAATCCGCCCGGGGATCGAGCCGTCCACGGCCGCCTTGATGTTCCTCGGCATGATTCAGCCGGCGGCGATCCTCTGGCACGTGAGCGACGGCGTCTTCGACGTCGCCCGGCACGCGGAGGCAGCCTGGAAGGTGTTCGTCTCGGCGATCGGGCTGGACGGATAGGGATCTGGCCTAGCGAGGGGAGCCTTCCGAGCCTCGGCCCACGGGCTTGAACACGAGAAGAAGGGCCGGCAGGACGAAAAGGTCCCCCAGCAGGGCGCTCGCCATGGTGAAGCTGATGAGCATGCCGAGGTTGCGGGTGTACTGGAAGTCCGAAAACAGAAAGATCAGGAATCCCACGACCAGGATGACGCTCGTTATGATAATGGGCTTCCCCGCGCTCGTGAGGGTTCTCTCGATCGCGGCCGCATAACTGCCGTCCTTCCGGAATTCCAGCCTGAACCGCGAAAGAAAATGGATCGTGTCGTCGACCGCGAGCCCCAGGGCGATCGCCGCGAGGGGCACGGTCATGAAGTTCAGGGAAATCCCGCAGGCCCCCATGGTTCCCAGGGTGATGAGAATCGGAATCACGTTGGGGATCATGCTGAGGAATCCTATCCATACCGATCCGAAGAGCACGACCATGATCGCCAGGATGACCAGGGCTGCCACGAACAGGCTCTGCCTGAATCCGGCCAGGATGGGGAGAAAGGTGTTCGCGAGCATCATGTTGGTGCCCGTGGCGTAGGTGCGCACGTCCGGCACCGGGCCGAACTCCCTCTTCACATAGGGCAGAACGGCGCCCATGAGCCTGCTGTAGTGATAGAAGTCGTGGTAGCGGAAACGGATCGCCACTGGGGTCGTGGAAAAGGCCGGATCGAAAAACCGCGCCAAGAGCCCGTCGTTGTCCGAAAGTCCCGCGGCCAGCAAGAGCTCGGCAACGGCGCTCGAATCTGCAGGCAGCCGGTACTCGTCCGGGTCGCTGTCGTGGAACCGGAAGTGGAGATATTTGACGAGGTCGGCGGCCGAAACCACCTGATCCACTCCTTCCTGGCCCCGGAGGAACTCCGAAAGGGCGTCGATCCTGGAAAGCAGGGCCGGGTCCTTCATCCGGTCCTCGCGGCGGCTTTCGACCACGACGAAAAAGGGGATGAATCCCCCCACCTCGCGCTCGATGTAGTGCATGTCCGAAATGACCCGAGAGCGGGTGACGAACTTGCCTGGGTCGGTCTCCACGTGAAGCCTTCTCGTGCCGTAAACGCCGAGCACGAGTGCAAGACCTGCGGCCGCGAGGATCGCCGTCCGTCGCGCATGCACGAACCGCGCCACCCTCCTGAGCGCGCCGACAAGAGGTTCATAGGGAGGCGGGCCAGAACTCAGCCCCTTGGTGTCTGCCAGGGTCAATCCGATGGGTAGGACCGTCATGGCCAAAACAAAGGCAAATCCCATCCCCACAGCGGTGAAAAGGCCGAAGTGCCTCATGGGCGCCAGGCGGGTTACGGCCAAAGACGCAAAGCCCACCATGGTGGTCAGGGAGGTGAGAAAGCACGGGAGGATCATAAGACGGACCGTCTGCCGAACCGCCTCCATTTTGGTCTTGCAGGTGTGACGGCAGTCCTGGTACTGGCTCAGAATGTGAATGCAGTCCGAGGTGCCGCACACAAACAAAATCGTGGGGATCATGGCCGAAAGAAAATTGAGCTCGCTTCCGGCCAGGTACATGAACCCGATTGTCCAAAGTACGCTCAGGCTCACGGCCACGAACGGGAGAAGCACGCACAGGTAATGCCGGAATACGACGTACATGGAAACCACAAGGAGCGCCATGCCGATCGGAAGAAGGGTGCTGAAGTCCCGTCGCAGCACACGGAAGACCTCGGATCTGCCGATGGGCGAGCCCGCCAGATAATAGGCGCTCCCGGGTCCCTCGCCGGAAAAGGCGGCGTCGATCTCGGCCAAAACCCGGTCCCGCTCGCTCTCGCTCAGTCTGGCGTCCAGGGTGATGTCGAACAGGGTGTTCTTCCGATCCCGGGACACGAGCAGGTTCTTGTACAGGGGGTTTTCCTCGATCCTGCGAAAAAGCGCCTCCTGGGCGTGCGGGGTCTCGGGGACGTTCCTCAGCAAACGCGCGATCTCAAGGGTGCCCTCCTGGGGGAAGACGTCCTGGGCGTTCCCGAGCGAGACGACCCGGGTCACGCCCTCGATCGCCTCCAGGCGCTCGGTAATCCTCCGGATCCGCTCGAGGTGGGGCTTCTCCAGCACGTCTCCGGCCGAGTAAACGCCGACCACCACTTCGTCGTAGCCGAACTGCTCAAAAAAGGCCTTGAGTTGGGGATAACCGGGGTCGTCTTTGTATAGCAGTTCGTCCGGCCGCTGGTTCAGATCAATGCGCAACGAGAAAGAGCCGAGCACCAAAGTGACAGCGATGATGGCTGCCAGGATGGGCCACCGCCAGGCGATAAGGAAGGGTGCGGATTCTTTGGAATGCATGGCGTCTCCCCAGGGATGGGTTCTTCCTGACGATGCCTAATCAAGTCCCGTGCCAAAGGGCCTGCAGGGAGAGGAGCCGAATGCACCGGGATCACGGTCTGCGCGGGAAAGGTCTTGTTTCTTGGGGGGGCCACGGCCCTTGGAGGGACGCGTCCCGTCGCGCCGGCCTTCGCTGCCGGCCGCGTGGAACCATGGCCTTCGAATTTGCCGCTTCGGGTCCGTCCGTTGTCCACGACCGCTCACAGGAAGCCCACAGGGGCTGTTTCCGGATGGTCACAACCCTGAGCATCGTGGATCGTCTATCCATTTCAGCAGGTTAGAGACCACACACCCGGTGCCCCCGGGCTTTGGGCTGCTCCGGCGTGTATCCGGCCGTACACAGCGAGACGATCCTCCTGTCCGACCCTCCCTCGGGGAACGTCTGCTCCGGCAAAAGATTTTTCTTGCCAAAGGGCACACGCAATGTTTATAAGTCCTGTAAAGCATTTACGCAATTTACCGGGCTCAACCCACAGCCATGTTGAACACGGGTCTGCACCACAAGTTCCAGATTCGCCTGACCGACTACTTTTTCAGAGCCAAGGTCATTCTGGGCTGTGTTCTCATTGCCTTCGCCCTCCTCATCCACACCTTCCAGTTTCTCGAGGGCCTCAAGCCCGTTCCTGTCCTCTGGACGCTCCTGGCCGAGATGGCGCTTTTCCTCCTCTACTACGTCGTGCGCAGGGGGAAACCCGAGTGGGTTTTGCCTTACAACGGGGCAACCCTCTTCGTCGACGTTCTGGCCATCACCGTTGCGCTCCACTTCATGGGAGGCCTCTATTCCATGATGTGGAGCTTCGCTTACCTGCTCCTTCTTGCCGTGGCCAGTCTGTTCTTTTCGCGAAGGGGCAGAATCCTCTATGCCGCCTGCATCTTCCTGGCCTACTCGTCGCTCTTTCATTTCGAGCGAACCGGAGTGGTCCCGCGGTACAACATCTTTCGGATTCCGGAGAGCTTCGGTCTGGACATGTTCTGCTGGGCCAGCACGGTTCTGCTCATCGTCGTCATGGCCTTTGTCTCTCACAATTACGTGGAGCTGATCGCCAGACTCCAGACCTTCGCCAACCTGGGGCGCCTCTCCACGGAGCTCGCCCACGAGATCCGGACCCCTTTGCAGGTCATCGAGGCCGCCATACGGCAAAGGGAATGCCCGGAGTCGGCAAGGCGGGAGGTCGAAGCCCAGACAGAAAGGATCGCCCGGTTCGTTCGCGAGATGCTCGCCTTCGGCAGAACCGAAACGCGCAGGGTCTGCCGCATTCCGACGCGGGAACTCCTCGACTATTCTGTCGGGCTCGTTTTCAAGGCCTTGCCCAGCCAGCACGGGATCGAGCTCCGCAAGGACTACACCCCGGAATCGCTTTGGGTGGAGGCTGACCCGGACCAGCTCGTCAAGGCTTTCTGCAACCTCGTTCGGAACGGCGTGGACTCCTTGAACGGACCGGGCCGGATCACCGTGAGTCTGTCCAGGTATGGGTTCGAGTGGATCCGGATAGACGTCCGCGACACCGGGAGCGGCATCGACCGAAGCGAGATCCGGAAGATCTTCGAGCCCTTTTACACCACCAAGAGCGGCAGGCGCGGCGCGGGCCTCGGCCTGGCGATCGCCAAGAAATTCGTGGAGGCCAACGGAGGCCGGATCGAGGTGCAAAGCCGCCCCCGAGAGGGAAGCGTGTTCACGGTGAAACTGCCTCTGGCCGCGGAGCAGAGCCCGCCCGGAGGCATGGACGCGGAGGGATCTTCTCCCCTCGTTCTGGCGAAGGGGCGTGAGTCGGGCTCCCTTTGAGCCGGAACGGCAGAGGGCGGCCGGTCAAGAAAATTTTTCTCAAGTTTCTTCGGCCTATCGCCGATTCTCTAGATACGCGGTTCCGCAGATGGGGGCCCGTGCCTCGCGCAGGGCGCCGGGCCTCGAAGCAAAAAGGGATCTTCAAATCAGGATCGGCACTTAAATGGCGAACACGGCCACCGCAATCGACCGCGGCCAGGGTGCGGGCGGCGCTCCGGCAGAACCGCCCCATCTCGCAGACCCCCGGGCAGCCTTCCTGCGGCTCGAGAAAAACCTTTCGGCCTTGACCGGCCTCACGGACAAGTTCGCAAGGATCACCGACGAGGCCGTGGCTCTTCTGGGGGCCGAGTTCGCCCGGATCTGGATCGTGGCGCCCGGTGACCGCTGCGAGTCGGGCTGTCTGCACGCTCGCTTTCGCACGCCGCCCCATTTCTGTCAGTCCCGCGAGTTCTGCCTCCATCTGATCGCCAGTTCGGGCCGCTACCGCCACACCAACGGCGCGGTCCACAGCCGCATTCCGCTCGGGGCTTACAAAGTCGGCCGGATCGCGGCCGGCATCGAACCCGGTTCGGCCTTCAACGGCCTGACCGCAGACCCGCACTTCCACCACTTGCGGTGGATCAAGCGGCTGGGGCTGTTTTCTTTCGCCGGATTCCCGATCCTTTCGCCCGAGGGCAGACCGGCCGGCGTTCTGGCCCTGTTCAGCCGACAGGCTATCTCGGCCCGCGAAGGCAGCCGGGTCCAGGAACTTGCCTCGATCGCCGCCCGCATCCTCGAGACAGGCTGAATCAAACGGCCGGACCTCAGGGCCAGCCCAGAAGCCGGCTGCCGGCTCGCGCCGCCGTCCGACCCTCGCGCCTCTGCACCTTGATTCCTCACTCCCTGATTTCCTGCGCCCTTGCTTCCCCGCCGCGTCGGCTGCTCCCTTTACAGCCCTCGTCCAGCCTGATAGGAAAGAAAGAAAAACCCTCGAGCGCAGGAGCCCAACATGCAGGAATCCCAAACCGCCGCGGCCGAATGGAATTTTTGGAAGCAGTGGGAAACGATTCGCCTGGAGACGAACGCCGCCAGTCCCGAGATCGGCCTCATGACCCTCAACAGGCCCGACAAGCTCAACGCGGTCAACCTCGCCATGATGCAGGACCTCCATGCCTGCCTGGACTTTCTCAATCACGCCTTCGACTGCCGCGTGGTGATCCTGCGCGGTGCGGGCCGCATCTTCTGCGCCGGCGCAGACCTCACATCGAGCCCGGCCGGAGACGCAGGCTACGACTGGGCCAAGTTCCCGGACAAGGTGAAGAGCTTCTGGCAGATGCAGCACGAACTCAGCTCCGCGATTCTCAAGTTCCGAAGGATCCCGCAGCCCGTGCTGGCCGCCGTGCACGGAGCGGCGGTGGGTGCCGGCATGGCCTTTTGCAACGCCAGCGACATCGTGATCGCAACCAGGGGAGCCAAGTTCGTAAACGCTTATATCAAGATCGGGGTAAGCGGAGCCGATTGCGGCTCCTCGTACTTCCTGCCCCGAACGGTCGGGTTCCACCGCAGCGCTGAGCTCATGTACACGGGCCGGGACCTGCCGGCCGAGGAAGCCCACCGGTGGGGGTACGTGAACTACCTGGTGGAAAAGGACGAGGAGGCCGTGCCGTTCGCCGTGCGGTTCGCCACAGAATTCCTCCTCACCCGAAGCCCTCTGGGATTGAGGCTCACCAAAGAGGCCTTGAACTACAACATGGACGCGGGGGGCATGGAGGCAGCGGTCAAGCTCGAGGACAGGAACCAGGCCCTCTGCGCCCAGACCGACGACGCTTTAGAAGGGGTCCGGGCCTTTTTCGAAAAGCGCAAGCCCCGGTACGGCGCCCGCTGAGGCGACGGAACGCCCCCTACGGGCAGGACGCAGCCAGACAATTCAGAAGACAGAGCGAGCACGCCTGGGAGTATGGATCGGTCAGGCAGTCTCCCAGGCACGGGGCGGCACACCCGGCCAGCACCGTCGCCGGAGCCGCTCCGCCGCAATTGCACGCCGTGGCCGCTTCCAGGCAGAGCGACTGGCAGGTTAAGTCGCTCACGGTACAGCCGGCGAGGCACGCGAGCATTTCGCCGCAGGAGCCTTCGGCCCCGGCCACACACTGGTTCGTGGCCGCGTTCCAAGTGAACCCGGTTTGGCAGCCACAGGTAAAGTCACTGGTCCCCACTGCGACGCAGGTCCCGGCCGTGGCATTCTGGATCGCCGCGCAGGGGTCCGGATCGCAGGGATCGTCCGCGCAGGTGTTCCCGCCGCTATCCCAGAGATACCCGCTCTCGCACGCGCAGGTATAGTCGGTCGTGCCGACGGCCTCGCAGGTGTCGGCCACGGCGTTCTCGATTCCTTCACAGGGATCCGGATCGCAGGGGTCGTCCGCGCACGTGTTCGTGGCCTCGGCCCAGAGGAATCCTGTTTTGCAGTCGCAGGTGAAATCGTCGGTCCCGACGGCCTCGCAGGAGCCAGAGACCGCGTTCGCGATGTCGGCGCAAGGGTCCCCTTTGCAGGGTCCCTCCTCGTCATCGCCGAAGAGCGTGAAGTCGCCGCAGCCGACCCAGAGAGCAAAGAGGCCCAAGCAGGTCGCAACCAGGAGAACACTTCTTTTGCCCATGTCCTTATCCTCCGGTTGAGGACGTCGCCAAAAGAGGCGCCGCGACTCTCGCCCACGGCGCGGCCGCTCTCGGGCAGAGCGCTCTCGCCTGAGAGCCTACGAGAATTCCGGGCAGAAGGCAAACAAAAGGCTCTTCTCTGGAGGGACGCGCTCCGTCGCGTCCGCTAAGGGCCAGGCCTAAAACCCCGATCCACGAGAACCGGCAGACGCCCTTTTGCGGCCATGACGGAGCATGGCCCTCCATTTGGCGGCCGGGAGGGACCGTGGTTTTCCTTGGAGGGACGCGCTCCGTCGCGTCCGTGCTCTTTGTCCGTGCTCTTTGGCGGCCCCTAGTTCGCAGGCGCCGGCTGAGGCCGAGGCTGCGCAACCTTGTCGAGATGCCGGAGCAGGTCGCGCCCGAGCGGGCTCTCGGGATGCTTGAGGACCATCCGCTCGGCAAGATCCCTGGCTTTGGTCCACTCTTGTCTTTTCAGATAGTGGTCCGCCAAAGCTTGCATATACTCCGGATTGTCCGGCTCGCGCTCCAGAGCCGCGAGAAGCTCGGCTTCGGCCTCGGCCGCGCGCCCAAGGATTTGGAGGAGCAGCCCCAGGTTGTAATGGATCCGGCCGCGCTCGGGCATGGCCCGGGCTGCCCGCTCCAATTGGACCGCGGCTTCCTCGTAGCGCCTCATCTCTGCCAGCAGCAGGCCCAGAGAATACCTCACCTCGTGCAGTTCAGGCCGGGCCGCAAGGACCTCCCGAAAAAGCTTCTCGGCTTTTTCGTTTTCACCCCTTTCGTTGCACAGCATCGCGAGATTGACCTTCGCCGGATAGAACTGATCATCGATCCGAATAGCAGCCGAGTAGTGCCGGACGGCTTCGTCCTTGCGGCCCAAGGCGGCGCAGAGGTTGCCCAGATTATGGCGGCTCGAGGCGAAATCGCCCGTGTATTCCATGGCGAGCCAATATTCGTGCAGCACCGATTTCAGGGCCCGTCGCTCATCCGGGTCGAGATCCTCCGAAGGCTTGCCTGCCAGGCTGGCGGCTGCCTCCATCCGCACGGCCTTGACCGGATCATAGAGAAGGGAGGCGATCCGGGCGCTTTTCCCTTCCGGGTCCAGCACGTGGATCGTGTTGACGGCCGTGCGTCGGATCAGGGCCTCCGGATCCGACAGGGCGAGTCCCAGGGCCCGCAGGGTTTCTTCCCCGGGATATCGGACCAACAGGGAAAGAGCGGTGGCGCGGACGATGACCGGATAAAGAGGGTCGCCGGCCACGCGGATCAGGTCCTTTTGCGCCTCGGGCAGTCCTTTGCGGCCCGCGGCCAGGACCGTTCCGTAGTGCCTCCTTCGGCCCGGCCCGTACCACTTCGTGACGGCCTTGTCCGCCCACTCAGGCGTCTTGTCCGCGTGGCAGCGGTTGCAGGCGTTGGGAGAGCCGGTGGCAAGGCTGAGTTCCGGCTGGGGGATCCGGAAACTGTGATCCATCCGGTAATCGATCCCCATGTAGAATCGGCCCGGCATGTGGCATTCGGTACAGACCGAGCCTGTGCCGACTTCGAAGAGCGTTCTGCCGTCTGGGGAGCGTATGGGTTCGCCGGCCTCGCCTGCTTTCTTGTGGAAGTGATGTTCTTTCGTGTCGTACAGGTCCGCGCGGTGACACTGCAGGCACGTTTCATTCCCTTCGCCGACCCGCTTCAGACTGTGGACGTCGTGGCAATCGCTGCAGCGCACGTTTCGACGATACATCTTGCTTTGGGTGAAGGAGCCGTATTCGAAAACCTCGTCCAGGATCTGTCCGTCCGGGTGATACAAGCCCTCCTCGAGCAGGCTCGGGAGCACGGTGTCCAGGAGGTCGGGCTCGCCTGGGGCATACGCGCCCAGGGCTGCCCGGCGGGAATGACAGGGCGCGCAAAGATCCACCAGCTTGCGGGAATCCAGACCCGAGGTCCGCACGACGAGTTCGTAGTTCTCGGCCTCCGGGCGGGCCATGTCCGGCATCTCAGCCCAGGCCACGTGGACCGAGGCCGGGCCATGGCAGGCTTCGCACCCCACGTCGATGTCCGACCAGGTGGTCTGGTACGAGTCGGTCTCCATGTCGTAGTTTTTCCTGAGGCCGGTCACATGGCACTCGGCGCACATGCCGTTCCAGTTCTGGCCCCCGTTGGTCCAGTAGAGCCAATCCTTGGGGTCGATGGGGCCGGCCGGGTAAAGGGGATACCATTTCTTCTCCCGCACATCCCAGGCAATGGGCAGACACTGAAGCCGCCCGCCCGGAAAAGGAACCAGGTACTGCTGGAGAGGGTACCAGCCAAAGGTGTGGGTCACCTCGAAGTCGTCCATGCGGCCATCCGGGCCCTGGGTGTGGACGAAGAAGCGGCCCTCTTTGCGGGTGAACAGGGTCCGTACCCCGTGCAGCTCGAACACGGCGTCGTTGAAGTCCCCGAGGACGGTGTTCTCGCTGGCAAGGTCCATGGCATGATCATGGTGGGAGCCCCGCCAGCTATCGTATTGCTTCTTGTGGCAACTCTCGCACTTTTGGCTGCCCACGAACACGGCGGTCTCCAAGGGACCCGCACCCCTGGCACGGATCCGGTGAGCCTCTTGGAGCTGGTAGAAGGGAATCGACAGGACAATGACCAGGGTTGCCAACAGTCCGGTCCACTTCCAGCGTTCCATCCTTCAGGCCTTCTTGGCGTAAACGACCTGCTCGGGCCGGAAGGCGTCGCGACGGATCCGCTTGCCCGTGTCGACCTTGACAGTCATGTTCTCGATGAACACGCGATAAAGCTCCAGGGGGCGGGACGCCGGGGGGCGGATGACATCGCCTCGGACGTCGAAGGCGGATCCGTGGCAGGGGCAGGCGAATTCCTTTCGCTCCGTCGACCAGGGGACCGTGCACCCCAAGTGCGTGCACGTGCGGGACAGAGCCAGAAAGCCGCCGTCCTCGAGGCGGACGAGGTAAAACCTGCCCCTGGGGAAGGCCGTAACCGACATGGGCGAGAATTTCTCCACCGGGCCGGCCTCGACCACGGCCGTCCCTTCTGATTCTCCAGAGCTCCTGTTCGAGGACCTCGGTCTGAGAAATGCGGCCACGACCCATGCCAGTTCGGCCAGGGCGAGAATCCCCAGCCCTGCCCAGATCCAGTTGAACAAGGACCTGCGCGAGAATTCTGGAACGTTCTGGCCCTGGAGCCGCCTCTCCGGAGTCACTCCGTCGGCCAGGACCGCCCGTCGTTTCTTTCCCGCAAGATCTCTCTTCTTCAAAGATCCTCCCTCACGACATCGGCGCGGGAGCCGACCCCGGCCAAACCAGCCTCATCCCTTGCCCCCGAAAGAAGATTCCGATTAGAGTCAGCACGATAAACGCCGTGACCACAACAACAAAGATCGTCTGCACCGACTCGCCCCGGTCAGGACGATACTTCCACTTGAGGAGCCCAAAGAGCCCCACGATTCCGGCCAGGACGAAGCCGAAAGGGATCAGCCCCCCGGAGACCACAGAGGGCAGGCCGGCAAGCCAGAAGGCACCGCCCCCGAAGCGCTCGTCCGCCAGTACGGCCAGGGACGTCCCAACGCCCGCAGCCCCGGCGGCGAGCGCAGCCATCCTGCGTGCTTTGAACGACACGAACCAAACTCCTGCGGGGCCGGGTCGATCGTCGAGGTAGGGCAGCGCCACCAGGCCCGCGGTTAAGAGAATCGGGATCACAAAAAGAGAAAAAAGCGGATGGAAGTGGAGGAGCAGTTCCTGGACCCCCAGGAAATACCATGGCGCTTTTGTCGGATTCGGGCTAAGCCCGGGGTTGGCCGGTTCGCCCAAGGGAGCGTCGAACAAGGCCGACATCACCAGAAGGCACGCGATCACAACCAGAGCGGCGACTGCCTCGCGCATCACAAGATGGGGGATGGATGCGACCGAAACCGCGCCGGCTGACCGTTCGTCCTCGTCGGGCCTGCGGGGAATCACCAGGCCTCCGGCCCTGCGGATCCTCCAGAAATGAAACGGAAGGATCGCCAGGAGCGCGGCGGGCAGCACGGCCGTGTGGATCGCGTAAAAATTGGAAAGAGTCGCGGGCCCGAATTCAGGCCCGCCTTGGATCAGCTTCCTGAGCCACGGCCCGATCCAGGGAACGTATTCCAGCATGCCGGTAGAGATGGTGATCGCCCAGAACGACAGTTGATCCCAGGGCAAGAAATACCCGGTAAAGTTCGACATCACCACGGTTAAGAACAGGGCCAGGCCGATGACCCAGTTGAACTGCCGGGGGCGGCGGAACGCTCCAGTGAAGAAGACCCGCAGGAAATGAAGAAAGACTGTTAGCAGCAGCGCGTTCGCGCTCCAGTGGTGCACGTTTCGGACGAGTCGCCCGAAGGCGATATCGTTCTGAATGCTCAGCACGGACTCGTAGGCCCTGCCGGGAAAAGGCAGGTAGGCGAACTTAAGCAGCACGCCCGTTCCAAGGGACAGAAGGATCAGGACCAAAGACGCTCCGCCCAGCCCCCAGGTCAGGCTAAGCTGGAGGGTGCGTTCCGGCACGGTCCGCGGGCGCAAATGGAGGAGCAGAAAGTTGAAACAATACCGATCGTCTTGCCGCTCCGCGCCGGAAGCGAACCTGCATGGAAAAATCGACCGCGCGAAGCGCAGGAAGAAGCCGGGCGAATCGGGCGTAGGATTCGGGGGGGGCATAAAGGTCTTTTCCAGAATGGGCTGGCGCCATGTTTGCACGGCCCTTTCGCCGCGTCAAGCCGGCGGCCAAGCCTGCGCTGGCCTCGGTCAAGTTCGAGACGGACGCGACAGAGCGCGTCCCTGCAAAACCGAGGCCCGCTGTCCCTCGTGGCCGTCTTAAGACGGAGGGCCATGCTCCGTCATGGCCGCAAAAAAGGCATCCGCCGGTTCTCGTGGATCAGGGTTTTACGCCTGGCCCTTAGCGGACGCGACGGAGCGCGTCCCTCCAAAGTGGAGGGCCACGGTCCCTCGTGGCCGCCTTTTATCTGGGAGGACCCTGCTCGGTCACGGCCTTCGTCCAAATCGGAGCGCCTGGATTCGGCCCCAGGGTCTTTTCCGACGGGCCGGGCGGATCGCCTTCGTCTCGGTGCGCTCGTGCCCGCAAGAAGAAGGCGAACATTTGACCTCAGGAAGGGACGGAAGGCATGATAGGGAAAGCGGGAAATCCCGCGACGAGAAAGATCGGCAGCGGTTTTGAGACGCGGGGTTCGCGATCCGGTCCATCCCCCGAAGGAGGTCTTCATGACGGAAAATGGGTCCAGCCATCGAGTCGGGTCGGAAGAGAAGGTCTTGCAGGACGGCGTGGCCTGCTCGTGTGAGCCCCCATGGCCCGGGTGGGTGAGCTGGCTGACATCGCTCACCATGCTTCCGGTGGCCTTGTGTGGAGCTTACATCCTGGCCGCGACGAGCCCTTGGAAGCTCGCTCTATGGCTGGGGGCCTTCGCCGTCTTCGCCGTGCCTCTGCGTTATTTGGTCTGCGCCCGGTGCCCGTACTACGGCCGGAGCTGCTCCACTTTCATGGGTCGGGCCGTACCCCTCTTATTCAAAAAGCAAGAAGGCCAGTCCATGAAACTGGGTCTGTGGCTGGATGTCGTGTTCATGACGCTCCTTTTCGTGCTGCCCCTGACCGAGGCCTGGCGCCTCGGAGGACTCCTTCTGCTTCTGCTCTGGGTGAGCCTCTTCGGCTCCATGTTCGCGGTCCTGAGCCGCGTGGCCTGCTCGGTCTGCCCCTTCACCTTCTGCCCCATCGGCCGCGCCGGGAGAGCTCTGTGGCGAACGGATCCGAGCGCCACCCCTTTGGCTTGATTCCACCATACGGCGCGCCTCCACCTGGTTCCCCCGTATAGAATCCATGAAGGGCCACGGTCCCTCGTGGCCAGCAGCAATGGAGGGCCACGCTCTGTCGTGGCCGCAGGCGATGATTCTGGCATGCTGCTGCCCAAAAGCGGAAGCGACGGAGCGCGTCCCTCCAAGGAAAGGCCCATGGAGGGCCACGGTCCCTCGTGGCCGCCAGCAATGGAGGGTCACGCTCTGTCGTGGCCACAGGCGATGATTCTGGCATGCTGCTGCCCAAAAGCGGACGCGACGGAGCGCGTCCCTCCAAGGAAAGGCCCATGGAGGGCCACGGTCTCTCGTGGCCGCCAGCAATGGAGGGCCACGCTCTGTCGTGGCCGCAGGGGATGATTCTGGCATGCTGCTGCCCAAAAGCGGACGCGACGGAGCGCGTCCATCCAAGGAAAGGCCCATGGAGGGCCACGGTCCCTCGTGGCCACTGGGGGGATCCGACCGCGGCAAGATCCAAAGAGCGACGCTCCAGTTTTCCGGCTCCTGCCACGGTGCCAGAAGATCCTGTGGTGTGACTTAGCTCACGCCACCTGGAGCTGGGGCTTGAGATCGACCCTGAGAGGAGTCGTCCGGACAAGCGCGCCGACAGCATGGACTACGACCTAGCCGTGGCCGTGCTTCAGCAGGGCTGACGAAGAGAGGCTGCCGGCCTCCCCCCGGCGAACCAGGTAGGCATCCTTCGGCGTCAGAGCAAAAAACCGGCCTTCCTCTTCTTCAACCAATTTCAAGAACCTGCAATTGAGGCAGTCCTTGAACTTTTTCGCAAACGTGCCCTGAACTTCTCCCTTGCAAAGCGTACCGGAGACAACCCAACAAAACCTGCCTGCGTGCCTCCCCTTGTTCACACCGTCGTATTCATTTGCGACTGCAGCAGGACAGATGCCCCTTTCCCCTGCCTTTTGGCCCCCAGGCTCCCGCCCGCATTTCATGACTTCCCAGCAGTTCCTTCGGTGCATCTGCGACCTCCCCTTGCATCTGCCCTTTTTTCTCCTGTGCGATTGCCGGCAACTTCCCGCGTCAAAACTGTGGAGACGGCGAGGCAGGCGCGTCCGCTTCGGACACACCTGCCTCCACCGCTATACGCTGTGGCTATCTCAAGTACTTCTCCGGGTTGTTCGCAAAAGGCTCCTTGCACTTGGCGCAGCAGAAATGGATCTTTTTCCCGTTGTGGGTAACGAAGACGGACTTGTCCGCCTTCATGCCCGTAACCGGGCAAAGAGCCGCAGCCTCGCCGGAAGGAGTCTTCTCGACGCTGGCCGCGTGGGCCCTCTTGGCACGAAGCAGATCCGGAACATCGTACTTCGCGTCCGCCGCGAGCGGCAGGAGCCATGCCCCGATGAAGAACACTGCCATTGTGATTGCAACGAGTTTCCTTTTCATCGCCTTTCCTCCCTTTCTGGGGTTTTTCGGTGTTTGTTTCCGTCTGCCCCAGGAGCCTCTGCACAGACAATGCCAGGCGATGCCATTCAAAATTGTCTTGTTTTTACAATCAGTTGAAAAGGAGGTAAGCTTCACGCCTCAGGCAGGACTGATTCTGTGGCGAGTATCCTACACCATGAGTGTAGAATATTCTCCAAAGTCACGCGGACTGAAGCCGAACAGTCGAAATTCTTTCAAGCCTCCCTGGCTTCCCTGCCAGGCGGAGCGGCAGGAAGCCAGATCGAAAAGGTGGATCCTCTGCCCAGGGCGCTCTCTACAGTCACCGACCCACCATGGGCGTCGAGAATGCGCTTGACGATCGAAAGCCCCAGACCCGTCCCTTCAGGCTTGGTCGTGTAAAACGCTTCAAAGATCCGGCTCAGATCCTCTTCGGCGATCCCGACGCCCGAGTCTTCGACGGCGATGCACACCCCCTCGCCACGGCCTCTTTCCTGAGCACCGGCCGGGACTTCGGTCCACTGGGACCGAACCGTCACGATACCACCGCCGGGCATGGACTGTATGGCGTTTGTCACGAGATTGAGAAGGACCTGCTGAATCTTGTCTTCGTCGAGAAGCACCTCGCGCACCGCTTCCGAAAGCCGGGTCCGGATCTCCACCCGATGTCGCCGCGCTTCCTCCCACACGAGCAGAAGAGTCGTATCGACGAGCCGGTTCGGATTGCAGGGGACAGGAACCAGACGAACTTCCCTGCCGAAGCGCAGGATGTCACGAGCCGTCCGTTCCAGCCGGTCGGCCTCCCGGATCAGGATCTCCAGGAACGTTCGCTTCTCGTGCCCGGGCGGGAATGCGTCAAGCAGGATCTCGGCAGCCCCCTTGATGGATCCCAGGGGGTTCATGAACTCGTGCGCCACCATGGCGCTCAGTTCCCCCAGAGCGAACTGCTTTTCCGCCTTGCGCAGTCTCTGCTCCACCAGGAGCAGCTTCGAGGAGGTGTTCTGCAACTCCCGGTACGCTTCAGCCAGTTTTTCTGATGCCCTGAGGTGCAGCTCCCGTTGCCTGCTCGCCCTTTCGGCCAGCAGCCCGGTCAGACATCCCACCCCGTTGAAGAGGAGGATTTCCAAGTACCGTTCGGGTGCCTGGGCGGGCAAGAGCTTCCACTGGAAAAGGATATGGGGGGCATACAGCACGCTCGAGCCCAGAGACGCCCCGAGCCCCCCCTTCAGGCCGAACCACAAGGCCGCCGCGAAGATCGGAAGATAATACAGCCTGTCGTAGATCGCATGAACGCGGTGGAGGTGCAGGTCCGTGTGGTAGTGGGCGAAGCTGACAAAGACAATGGCCCCAACAACCGCGGCGATCTTCAGGCGCCGGGAGCCCTCCGGACGGCCTTTCGGCGGGGTCGATTCCCTCTCGCCCTCCGCGGGCGAGGGTTTTGTTCTTTCTCCCATCTGGCGATTCCCTTCTTCGGTGCGATGCGATTACAATACAATTCCTGTAGACACTGTGCAAAGAGGCGCCAACCCAAACCACGCGTAGGAGATCTCTCGAGGAGGGCGGCCATGCCCGAGTTCAGCCGCATCCTGGTCATCGACGACGACGAAAGCTTCCGCAAGATCCTGGAGTACAATCTCAAGCAGGCCGGCTACGAAGTCGCCACCGCGGCTAACGGCTCCGAGGGCCTGGCGTGGATCGAAAAAGACTCCTTCGGAGCGGTCCTGACGGATATCAAAATGCCCGGTGTGGACGGCCTCGCGGTTCTCCGAGAGGTGAAGAAACGCGCCCCGGAAACCGCTGTCATTGTCATCACGGCCTACGGCAGCATCGAGATGGCCGTGGAGGCCATGAAAGAAGGAGCCTACGACTACGTCACCAAGCCTCTCAACCGAGACGCCTTGCTCCTGACCCTCGAAAAGGCTCTGCGCTACAGCAGGTTGAAAGAGGAAAACCTCCGGCTCCGTCGGGAGCTCGGCGAGACGTTCGACGCTGAACGTCTCGTGGGAGCCTCGGCAGCCTTCCAGGATCTCGTGGCAAAGGCGGTACGCCTAGCCCAGGTCGACGCGCCGGTTCTCATCACCGGAGAGACAGGCACCGGCAAGGATCTCGTCGCCCGATCCATTCACTACAACAGCTCCCGCAGAGATCATCCTTTCGTGGCGGTCAACTGCGCCGCGATCCCGCGCGAACTTCTGGAGAGTGAACTGTTCGGACACGTCAAGGGCGCGTTTACCGGAGCCACCCGCGACCGCAAGGGGCGATTCCACGCAGCGGACCGAGGCACACTCTTCTTGGACGAAATCGGCAGTCTGGAACTGGCCCTTCAGGCCAAGCTGCTCCGAGTGCTCCAGGACCAGAACGTGTGCCGTGTGGGAGAAGAAAAACCGACCCGCGTCAACGTGAGAATCCTCGCCGCTACGAACGCGGATCTTCGGGCCGAGGTCGAGCGCGGCGAGTTCCGCGAGGATCTCTACTACAGGCTCAATGTGGTGGAGCTTCGCGTTCCGCCGCTGCGTGAGAGGCCCGAAGACATCCCGCCCCTTGTGGACCATTTCATCGCTCTCCTGGCGCCGGGCAAAAAGATCCGAGTGGACCCTGAGGTCATCAAGGCCTTTCAGGCGTACAGATGGCCTGGCAACGTGCGGGAACTCCGGAACGTCCTGGAGCGCATGTTGATCTTTGCCACCGGAGAGACCCTTGGAAGAAGCAGCCTTCCTCCGGAAATCCTCGGCGGCGTCCCCTCGGGGACGGCTCGCAAAGAGGATTCCTGGATTCGGTTACCGCCGGAAGGGGCTCCTCTGGAAGAACTCGAGCGAGAGATCATCCTCCAGGCACTGGAAAGAAACGAATGGAACCAGGCTCGGGCCTCCCGGTTCCTCAAAATTCCCAGGCACATTCTCTTGTACCGGATGGAGAAGTACGGAATCCGCGCGCCGGGCACATCCGGCCATTGATGGAAGGCGCCGGAGGCTATAAAATGCGCAAGAAGTCAGTGCGACGGGTGCTCCGAGTTCAGAGGATCCGAAACATGGTCATTCGCAACGCTCTTCTCCCAAGGGGCCTCAGGCTTAGAGACTGAGAGTCTTTTCCAACCCCGGCCGGGCGCCGGGGTAAAGGGCATGTGCGGCTATGCCTATGCTTAGGACCGCTTACATCCTCTTCCCTCCCGAGCCGCTCGGCATTTGCCGGCCTTCCTCTCTGAACGGACGCCGATCGCCCATCTCCCCGCAAACCTTTGCGAGTCTACAGCGCCTGACATCGAGCCCTGAGCCACCCCCGATATCGCGGTCCCCATCCCTGTACCGGGCCTACTTGCGAGTCTTCCGGCATCGCAGGCCGCCACGCGACGCGGCCCACCTTCGGCCGCGCGGCCTCCCATGCGGTCTGTTTTTCAGCCTACACGAGAGATGCGGGGCTGGGTCCCCCTGCGGGCTGCAAACCCGCGAGCCGGGTATGGGCAATGCCTGGAGTGGGTTCGATTCCCACCATCTCTCTCCATCCTACGTCGCCGAAACCCCACACAGAGGAGGACTGAAGCATGAGCGAATCTTTCGAACCCTCGATTCTCGCCATCTGCTGCAACTACTGCGCTTACGCAGCTGCCGATCTCGCCGGATCCATGCGGATGGAATACCCGACGAACGTCAAAATCCTCCGGGTGCCCTGCACCGGCCGGGTCGACGCCGTCCATTTGCTCAAGGCCCTGGAGTCCGGCCTGGACGGCGTCTTCGTTGCAGGCTGCCTGGAAGGCAATTGCCATTTCGAGCTCGGCAACATTCGGGCGAAAAAGCGCGTCGGGTACGTGAAAAAGATCCTGGAGGAAATCGGCTGGGATCCGAACCGGGTGGAAATGTACAACCTTTCTGCGGCAATGGCCTCCCGGTTCGTGGAAGTGGCCCGGGAGTTCACCGAAAGAATCCGAAAACTCGGGCCGAGCCCGATCCGCCCCGGGATACCCGAGGCGTCCCAAAAGGAAGGCCAGCCCCTGCATGAGGCCTCCTGACAGCCGGATCGAAGCCAGGGAGAAGCTCCCGGCCTGCGCGCCAGGAAGGTCCTTGGCCGATTTCGAACCTCCCATCACAAAGAGAGGAGTGCGCAATGAGTTCCCGATACGACGCCATGTGGGACAAGCTGGGCCTGGATCTGCCGGCCCACGACAATTTGCTCAAGGTGCTGGGCCAAGCCTATGGGGACATTTACCTCGGTCAGAAGGGCCGACTGCGGGGCGCCGAATATCTGGACTTCGTCCTTTCGGAAGTACACGGCTTGAGAATCCAGGAGCTCCTTCAGGCAAAAGCGCAGGGAAGACACGTCGTGGGCACCTTCTGCGTGTTCGTGCCCGAGGAGATCGTTCTGGCGGCCGACGGGATCTGCGTGGGCCTGTGCGCCGGAGCCGAAATCGGCCAGAAGGAAGCCGAACAAGTGCTGCCCCGGAACACCTGCGCCCTGATCAAATCCTTCATGGGCTTCAAGCTCGCCCGGCTCTGCCCCTTTTTCGAGTCCTGCGATCTTGTGGTGGGCGAGACCACCTGCGACGGCAAGAAGAAGGCGTACGAGATTCTCGGTGAACACGTGCCCCTGCACGTGATGGAGCTGCCGCAGATGAAGGACGAGCGGGACCGTGCATTGTGGCGAGCCGAGGTCCTCAGGTTCCTCCGCCGGGTGGAAGAGCTGACTGGCACGATCGTTACGGCCGATCGCCTGTCGGCTGCCATCCGCACCGTGAACGCCCGCCGCAGGGTCCTCCAGCGCCTCGACCGCCTGCGGGCCGCGATCCCCCCTCCCATCTCGGGCCGCGACGCCCTGCTCGTGAACCAGATCTCCTTCTACGACGACCCGGTCCGGTTCACGGCAAAGATCGGGGAACTTTGCGACGAACTCGAGGAGCGCGTCCAAAAGGGTGAGGGGATCGCGCCCGAGGGTACGCCCCGCCTGCTTCTTTCCGGCTGTCCGATGGCGGTTCCCAACTGGAAGCTTCCCTTTGTTCTGGAGTCGAGCGGCGCCGTGGTGGTGGCCGAAGAAAGCTGCATTGGAACCCGCAACACCCGGGATCTTGTCGCCGAGGACGGCCGCACCCTGGACGAACTTATCGACCGCATCGTGGACCGGTATCTCAAGATCGACTGCGCCTGCTTCACGCCGAACGTCGAGCGGATCGAGCATGTGGTCGAGATGGCCCGCGCCCTCAAAGTCGATGGCGTGGTCCACTATGCCTTGCAGTTCTGCCAGCCTTACACAATCGAGAGCTTCAAGATCGAACGAGCCCTGCGGACTGCCGGCATTCCCCTGCTCAAGATCGAGACCGATTACGGCATGGAGGATGTCGATATCCTCAAGAACCGCGTCCAGGCCTTCGTGGAAATGATCCGGTAACGCCGCCTGCCGGATCCGTCGGCCATCCGCGCGCGGCCTCTAAAGCCGTTGCATGAAGGGGGAATGCCCTCCCGTGGCGTCCATAGCCGCGCTCGCCTTTTCGCGATCGAGAGCGCCCCCGGGGGTTTTGCACTCCCGACTCCATTCAGGCCTGATAGCACTTCATGGGCCGGCGGTGGAGCAGGATCTGAAGGGAGCAGCGGTTGCAGCTCGTGCAGGAAGAAGCGTCCGCCTTGCCCTCCTCGAAGAGCCGCACGAGGTTCGGCTGCCGGATCAGAGGCCGGCACAGGGAAATGAAATCCGCCCAGCCCTTCTCAACGGCCTCTTCCATCCTGGCAAGATTCCGCATACCGCCCACGGCCAGAATCGGCACCTTGACGTGCTTCTTGACTTCGGCCGCAAGAGGCAGGAAGTAGCCTTCCTCGAAGGCCGCGGCCTTGCGCAGCGCCTTTGCGGCCAGGCGAAGGCCCGCTTTTTCGATCCAGGTCCGGCCTTGCATGAGCAGATCCATCGGAATGTCGCCCTTGATCGTGGAAAGGCCCTTTTCTGCGATTCCTCCGCTCACCTCGATCGCGGCGATGCCGAGCTCCTCAAGCTTCCGGCAGGCCGCGACACAGACCTCCGGCGTCACACCGCCCTTTGTGTAGTCGACGGCGTTGATCTTGACGAGAATCGGGTATCCCTCGCCCACCTTCGCGCGGACCCCCTTGTAAACCTCCACGAGGAACCGCATGCGGTTCTCCAAGGATCCTCCCCATCGGTCCCTGCGCCGGTTCGTGTAGGCCGAAAGGAACTGGTTGACGAGATACCCGTGAGCCGCGTGAATCTGCACCCCGTCGAATCCGGCCTCTTTCATGCGGCGGGCCCCCTCCGCGAATTCCTCTATCGTTTTCTCGATCTCCTCTTCTGTCATTTCTCTGGGCTTGACGAGAGAGAGCTTGTCGCGCACGGCCGAGGGCCCGATGGGTTTCTGGCCGATGATTTTGGGATCCGCCTGCCGGCCCCCATGGTTGAGCTGGGCCACGATTCTGGCGCCGTGCTCGCGCACCACGGAAACCAATCGCCTGAGGTCGTCGATGACTTCGTCCCGGTCCACGACCGTCTGGAGCGGGTAGCTTCGGCCGAGCCGACTCACATAGTAGTTGCCCGGCACGATGAGGCCCGCTCCCCCCTTGGCCAGGCGCTCGTACGCCTTGAGATAGGCGTCCGTTACGCGGCCGTCCTCGGCGCAGAGACTCTCGACGGTGGCAGACCGTACGAAGCGGTTTCGAAGTTCCAGGCTTCCGATTCTTGCAGGTTCGAACAAGACGGACATTTTACAACCTCCTTCGGAATCCGCTTGCCGCCTTACGGCGAAAAATCTCCGTATGGGCTGGCATCATAGGTCCACGGGCTCTGGTTCGCAAGAACGAATCCTCTCCTGGGCTCCTCTGCATCAGATCAAAGAACAAGGCGGTTCTTTGCCTCTAAAGGCACGCCCTCTTGTTACACCTTCCTCGCATCAGGTGCCTTACGGCGGCGCTCTCGCCAGAATTTTCTTTTTCCGGCGACGGGATATGTTGTAAAGGTTGATCGCGGTGCACCTTCCCATGCCCTACTCAAGAAAACGAGGCCGAGCGGAAAGGCCCGCAGTGTCGGTTTGCGAGGGTCCGGCCCTCGAGCGATCAAAGCGGGCTTTCTTTCATCCTTCTCCAAAGGAGGTACGCCATGTCCCTTGCAAAGAGATCGGTCGCTGAGCTTTTTGGAACGTTCTGGCTCGTTTTCGGCGGATGCGGAAGCGCCGTACTGGCCGCGGCTTTTCCGGATCTGGGAATCGGCTTCGCAGGCGTTGCGCTGGCCTTCGGCCTGACCGTGCTCACCATGGCTTTCGCCATCGGTCACGTCTCGGGATGCCACCTGAACCCGGCCGTGACGTTCGGCCTGGTGGCGGGCAAGCGCTTCCCCGCATCCGAACTCATTCCGTATGTCATCGCCCAAGTTGCGGGCGCGATCGCCGCCGCCGCGGTGCTCTATGTGATCGCGACCGGCAAGGCCGGCTTCGACGTGAGCGCGGGTTTTGCCTCCAACGGCTACGGCGAACACTCGCCCGGGGGCTACGGACTCGGCTCCTGCTTCGTGGCCGAAGTCGTGCTCACCTTCTTTTTCCTCCTCGTGATCCTCGGATCCACGGACAAGAGGGCTCCCCATGGCCTTGCCCCCGTAGCGATCGGGCTCTGTCTGACCTTGATCCACCTGATCAGCATCCCGGTGACAAACACCTCGGTCAATCCCGCTCGCAGCACGGGGCCGGCCCTGTTCGCGGGCGGCTGGGCGATTTCCCAGCTCTGGCTCTTCTGGGTGGCCCCGATCCTTGGAGCTATCGTGGCTGGCCTGTTTCATCGGGCCGTGTTGGCCGAGGACAACTGACTTCACCCGGCCGGTCTGCGCGCCCCTGCCCCACGAGGTCCCCTGAACCAATCCAGGCAGGGGTCGACGACTAGAATCGCCGTGAACCTGGCGTCGGAGGAGAAGCGATGTTCAAAGGATTCTTAAAGGAATTCCGGGAATTCGCCATGCGCGGAAACGTGGTGGACATGGCGGTGGGCATCATCATCGGCGCGGCCTTCGGGGCCATCGTGAAGTCCCTGGTCTCGGACATCATCATGCCGCCCATCGGACTCATCCTGGGCAACGTGGACTTCTCGAACCTCTTTGTCGTGCTCAAGGAAGGCGCAGCACAAGCCGGCCCCTACGCTTCCCTGGACGCCGCCCAAAAAGCTGGAGCGGTCACCCTCAACTACGGCCTTTTCCTCAATTCGGTCGTGACCTTTCTCATCCTGGCGTTCGCCGTTTTCCTGCTCGTGCGAGGCCTGAACCGCCTCAAGCGCCAGGAAGAGGCCGCGCCGACCACAAAGGAATGCCCGCACTGTCTGTCCAAGGTGCCGGTGAAGGCGGTCCGCTGCGCCTACTGCACCTCGGATCTCAAGGCCGCGTGAGGTGCTCGGCCTGGGCCTCTTCCAGGCTCTGGCGAAGCACCTCGACGCAGGTATCCACCTGCTCTTTGGTGATCACGAAGGGCGGCGCGATCATGATATGGTCGCCCCGCCCTTTTTCGTCCTCGTAATATCCGGGATAGAAAAACACCCCCCTGAGCATGCACTTCGTGATCACGTCCATCTTCACCCGCTTCTCCTTGGGAAAGGGCTCACGGGTCTTGCGGTCGGCCACGATTTCGACGGCCCAAAGCATGCCCTTTCCCCGAATGTCCCCCACGACGGGAAGCTCGCGCAGCTCCTCGAGCCTCTGGCCCAGGTAGGAGCCCATTTCAGCCGCTCGCTCGACGAGCTTTTCCGCCTCGAGAATCTTCAGGACCTCGCACGCCACGGCACAGGAAAGGGGATGGGCCGAAAACGTGTACAAGTGCTGGAATTCGGCTCCCTTCTGGAGAAAGAGATCCGCCACCTCCCTTCGCACCGCCATTCCAGCAAGCGGGGCGTAAGCGCTCGATGCTCCCTTGGCAAAGGTGGCGATGTCCGGCTCGACTCCGAAGTGATCCATGCCCATGTTCCGTCCGGTTCTGCCGAAGCCGGTGACCACTTCGTCGGCTATAAAGAGCACGTCGTAAGCGTCGCAGATCCGCCGGACAATCGGCCAGTACTCCGGGGGCGGCACCAGGCATCCGCCAGCCGAGGCCACGATGGGCTCGGCCAGGAAGGCAGCCACGGTCTCCGGGCCCTCCTGGAGAATCACGTCTTCGAGCCGGCGCGCGCACCGGATGTCGCAGCCTGGGTAAGCCAGACCGAAGGGACACCGGTAGCAATAACAGGGCTCCACGCGCGGATTCTTCCAGAGCATGGGCAAAAAATCCCGCTGCCGGACCTTGACGTCGCTCAGGGAAAGGGCCAGCAGCGTCATGCCGTGGTAGCTCGCGTTCCTCGAGACGATCTTGTACTTCGATGGCCGGCCCGCCAAGACCTGATATTGGCGGGCGAGCTTCACGGCCGCCTCGTTCGCTTCGGAGCCGCCCGAGCAGAAATAGATCTGGTCGAGAGCCGAAGGCACGAACTTTCGGATGCGGGCCACGAGCTCGACTCTCGCCGGCGAGGCAAAAACCGGAAGCACATACGAAACCTGCTCCAGGCCGCGCCGGGCAGCCTCGGCGACTTCCTTGCGGCCGTGGCCGATGTTGACCGCCATGGGCCCGCCAGAGGCGTCGATAAACCTTGCGCCCGAAGACTCGTAGAGATAGACCCCCTCGGCCCTGGTGATCAGCAGGGGAGGAACCCCGGGAAGGGGCAAGAAAAGCGCCTCTGCTACTTGCTTGGAGTCCATGGCTTCTCCTTCTTGTTGCGGTTGCTCAAGCCTTTTTACCCCATCGGACGGATTCCTGTCAGCCTCGCTGAGGACGGGCCAGGGGTCCATCCGAGGAACTGTGTTCAAAGAAAATTTTCAGAACTCCGGAATGGAAGTCATAAAATTGTTGACTGTATTCAGTGTATCTGGCAGTATTCTTGATGTGTGCCTCGCCGCTCCCTCGCGAGGCGCCCCAAGGACCCCTGCCATGTGGTACATGCAAATCAACTGGACCTTGGTCGGTGCTCTGCTTCTGAACTGCGCTCTCTGGATCGGTTTCCTGATCCTCTACCTGTAACCAAGCGGTCTATCTCCTCTCCTTTGCTCCGGCCGCCTGCGGCTGAGCCGGACGGATCGTGACTTTCGCCCGGTCCGCCCCCGGAACCCTTCTGCCATGCTTTGCGCATCCATATAGGTGAATACGAGAAAATCAAGGAGATGCTCATGAACACCGCCGCACGATCCGAATTGTATCCCCCTGTTCCATGGGAGGACCTTTACAAAAGGGAGATGTTTTCCAGGCTCGACGAGAGCGACGACGAAATTTTTTACCAGACCGACCGGTTCGTGAACCACATCGACTCGGTCGCCCTGGCTACGGTCCGGGACCTTGCGGATACCCTGATCGTGGAGAAAGATCCGATCATTCTGGACCTTATGGCCGGGTGGAACTCGCACATTCCCCCGCGCCTTGCAGGCTCGAAAATCGTCGGGCTCGGCCTCAACCAGAACGAACTTGCCCGGAACAAGGCTCTTTCCGAATGGGTGCTCCACGACCTCAACAAGGATCCCCGCCTGCCTTTTGGGGACGCAACGTTCGACGTGGTGCTCAATGCCCTTTCGGTGGATTACATGACCCGTCCTTTCGAAGTGTTCCGGGAAGTCGCTAGAATCCTCAAGCCCGGCGGTCTCTTTCTTGTCACCTTTTCGAACCGCATGTTCCGGCAAAAGGCGACTCGCCTCTGGCGCGAGTCCTCGGAACCCGAGCGGGTCCTTTTCGTCGAGGACCTGTTCCGTCTTTCCGGCGGCTTCGAAACTCCACGCCAGTTTCTGTCCAAAGGCAGGCCTAGGCCCAAGGACGACAAGTACGCCCATCTCGGAATCCCGAGCGACCCTGTGTACGCGGTATACGCGGACCGCAAGGGAGGGAATCCGAACCGCAAGCCGAGGCCGGTTCTCAGGATCGAGTACGGAAGCCCCATCGGAGAGCAGGAGTTCGCCGCGAGGCTCCGGGAGCTGCAGCACACCTTGCGTTGCCCCTACTGCGGGGAAAGGCTTCTCAAATGGGCCGTCCCGGACAATCCCTACTCGACCTGGTCGAATGATTTCATGTACATCTGCTTCAACGACGCCTGCCCTTACCTCGTTCGGGGGTGGAGCGTGATGAACGAACAAGGCAATCCGGGCGTCTCCTACCGGCTTATGTACAACCCCGAGCGAAACGTCTGCCTTCCCATTCCGGTTCCCACTCTCAGCGCCCTCAAGGACGGCATCGTCGAGGAATTCCCCAGCCACTCGGCTTGACATTCTACGGCGGCCGCGGAACGATTGGACCTCCGCAGGGATTCTTGCAGCGGGTCGATTGCCCGGGGGGTGACGCCCGGGCTTGGCGGCTTTTGCGGGAATCGAAACCAGAGAGCGGACGGGACCATCATGAACTGCGCGCAGGTCTTGATCGAAGGGGTGCGGGCCATGGGAGGCCGCCGCATCTACGGAGTCATCGGCACTTCCAACGTGGCCTTTGTGAACGCCCTTTACGACTACCGCCACCAAATCCGTTACATTTCCTGCCGGCACGAACAGGTCGCCGCTTCCATGGCGGACGCCGAGGGCCGGCTCACCGGAATCCCGGGGGTGGTCCTGACCCACGCGGGTCCGGGTGCACTGAACGCGGCCATATCCGTGGCCGCAGCCCACAAGGACGCGAGCCCCATGATCTGCCTGAGCGGCGCTGTCCGCCGCAAGCTGCGGGGGCTCGACGGCATGCTCGAGGCGGACCACCTCCGTGTGTTCGGGCCGCTCTGCAAGGGTGTCTGGAGGATCGAGGAAGCTCGTCATGCGTCTTCGGTCTTTTCCGAAGCCTGGCGAACGGCTGTCAGCGGGTCGCCCGGCCCTGTTTTCATCGAGGTTCCGCAGGATGTCTGGGAGGAAGATGCAGGGGATTCTCCTGCCTTCGACCTTCGGCCCGAGTCCCCTCCCGAGCCACCTCACCACGAGGTCCGACTCGCTGTGGAAGCCCTGGAACGTGCCTCACGGCCCCTGATTCTCTCCGGAGGCGGGGTGGCCATCTCCGGGGCTTCCCCATCTCTTATTCGCCTGGCTGAAGCGTTGGGAGTTCCGGTCGCCACAACGGGCAACGGCCGCGGCACGATCCCGGAAACCCATCCCCTCTGCGTGGGAAGGGTCGGATTCGGAGGCGGCACCACCGCGGCCGATCGCGCCTTGGCCGAGGCCGACATCGTCCTTGCGGTCGGTTGTACGATCTCCGACATGACGACTTACGAATACACCTGGCTCCCGTCAGGCGAGGCGATTCTAGTCAACCTGCATCCAAGCCCACCCCCGGCACGGTTTGTTTCTTGTCGGCAGCACCTGCACGCGGACGCAGGCCTGTTCCTGAAAGAAGCGCTCAAGCAGCTCGACCGCAAGAAGCCCCCGGACCGCTCTGGCTGGTGGGCCCGACTCAGACCGGTCCAGGAGGAATGGGCGGCCCAAGTGGAGGCGGCCCGCAAATCGGACCGTGTGCCCCTTTCGCCGGGCCGTGTGGTCGACGCACTCCGCGAGCTCTTGCCCGAGGAGCACATTGTTACGGTCGGCGCCGGGCTCCACGTGCTTTATCCCATGGCGTTCCTGCCCTGCCTCAGACCCCGCTCCTTCCTCTCCTCGGTGAACTTCGGGGCCATGGGATTCGGCTTCGCCGCATCCCTGGCCGCGGCCCTGGTCCATCCTGAAAAGCCGGTCGTCGCCATCCTCGGAGACGGGGATTTCATGATGACCCTCCAGGACTTGGAAACGGCCGTGCGGGAAGGACTCAGCACAAAGGTCCTCGTGGTGAACGACAGCATGTACCGGGTCCTCAATCTGCGCCAGAGAATCCAGCACGAGGGGCGCATCCTCGGAAGCTGTCACGGAAACCCGGATTTTGCGGCTCTCGCCCGAGCCTTCGGAGCCCAAGGCTGGCGGATCGAGCGGCCTGAACAAATCCGCCCGGCTCTCCAGGAAGCCCTTGCGGCCGAAGGCCCCGCAGTCGTGGACGCGATCGTGGACCCGGACGATTTCCCGCCCGCCAACTACGAGGCCGCCCTCCGCATGAGCCAGGTCGAGGGAGCCGCTCCGATTCCGGTCGCTGCTGGAGTGCCCGGCCTCGGGCGCTCCGGCCGAAGCAGTCCATAGGGAACGAGATGATCCTTCGCGCTTTTCAAGGCAAGAGCCCGCGGCTTGCGCCGGACGTCTTCCTCGCGCCGGGCGTTGTCGTGATCGGAGACGTGACGATCGGCGAGGGTTCGAGCGTCTGGTTTCACACCGTGATCCGGGGAGACGTGGGGAGCGTCACGGTGGGCAGAAGAACCAACATCCAGGACTTGTGCATGCTCCACATGACCTTGGACCGGTCCTGTCTGATCATCGGAGACGAGGTCACCGTGGGCCATCGGGCCGTTCTCCACGGCTGCCGGGTGGAGGACCGCTGCCTCATCGGGATCGGCGCCGTGATTTTGGACAACGCAGTGGTGGGCTCTGGGTCCGTGATTGCGGCCGGGGCCGTTGTCCTCGAAAACACGGTGATCCCTCCAAACTCGCTCGTCACAGGGATCCCTGCCCGCGTGAAAAAGCCGCTGGCGCCGGAAGAGCGATACGACTTCGAAAGAAGCGCCCGCCATTACGCCGAGAGGGCCCGCCTGTACGCAGAGCTTTTCCCGGCCGCGCGAGGTTCGGGCCCCTTGCCATGAAGCCCCCCGGCCTCTCAAGAACGCGCCAGCGCATATCCGAACTCAGGGTCAACCTTTGAACAGGAGCGCCACCCCGATGGGAGACTTGAAAGAACTCGCTCGCGAAGCTGTCCACACCCGCACGATCACCACGACCACATATTCCGTGGACGAGGATCACGTGCTTCTCGAGGGAACCCTGCGGGACAACCGTTTGAAGGAGGCCTGCGGGCTGACTTCCGGAGAGCGCAGGAAGCCGGGCATCGTGCACGATCTTACGATCCGGCTCCTCCTGAACGGCCGCGATCTCTCCATCGAGGACGTCGAGGTTCGGCTCGACCACGTGCCCCACGAGGACTGCCGGCAAACGCAGGAGAGCCTGAGGCCTCTGGTCGGCAGGAAGGTCGAGCCCGGGTTCTCCATGTGGGTCCGGAACACCTTTGGCGGGCCCAAGGGCTGCGCCCACCTGAACGCGCTCCTGCTGGCCATGGCCTCGGCCGCCGTGCAGGGGCTCTGGACCCACTGGGCAAGCCGCCCCGATCCTTCCCAAAGAGCCAGGGACCTGGCAGCCGAGTCCCGCTACCTCATCGACACCTGCTGGCCCTGGCGAAAGGACGGCCCCAGGGCCAAAAAACTCCTGGAAGACGCCGCCAAGAAAACGTGATCTCAGGCGGTCGTCGTGACCAGGGATGCCCCGACGGCTTCGGCCCTGGCCATGAGGGAGGCGTCCTTGCGGGCTGCGTCCTTGTCGTTCCCAGAACCGTACTGGTGGATGAACTCGGTTCGGGAGGCGCCCATGACGGCTGTCAGCATCTTCAGCCATTCGGACAGGTAGCCATACAGCTCCGGAAACAACTGGGCCTTTTCCTCGTCCCCTCTTGAAGTCACCACAACGAACTTCTTTCCCGCGGGAAAGGCGGTTTCGTAGCGCACCTCTCCGGTGGCCGGATCTGCTTCCTCCCGGAAGTAGCAGTAGAACCGGTCCGTAAGCATTTTGAATCGCCCGTTCACGTGCCACCAGTAGACCGGAGTGCCCAGAACCACGGCGTCGTAGCCGCCCAGCTCCGCCAGAATCGGCGAAAGATCGTCCTTTTGGACGCAGCGGCCCAGGTCCTTCTTGCATCCTTCGCAGCCCAGGCACCCGTTCATCTTGAGGTCGTAAAGACTCACCAGACGGACCTGGGCGCCTTGGCTCTCGGCTCCCCGCAAAACCGCTCGCACCAAGGTTTCCGTGTTGCCGTTCCTGCGGGGGCTCGCGTGGAGACCTATCACGTTCATGGGTCATCTCCTCGGACTTAAGATCATTTCCCTCAAGATTCTCCCTTCACGGGCTCGGCGTGGACCACCACTTCCACGGCCGAGGGCACCCGCTCCCGGATTTTCTCTTCCACCCGGGTGGCCACGGTGTGGACTTCGTCCATGGAGAGCTTCTCGGAAACCCCGATACGACAACTGATCAGAACGCCCGATCCGACCCGATGCCTTTTCACCTCGGAGACATCCAGCACGAGCGGATCCTCCAGAATCCGGCCGCGCAAGGCCTCGGCCTCCTCTTTTCCGAGTGCGGCCGGACACCCTTCCGTGATGCGGTCGGCGGTCTCCATGTGAGTCTCCACCTCGGCGAGCACCGGGATTTCCTCTTTCAGCGCTTTCTCCAGATCATCCATGAGCCTGTGGGCTTCCTCGAACGAGAGGCCCGGAGCGATCTTGGCGTGCAGGCTCAAGAAGTAGCGGCCCGTATTCTCGTTGCGGTAGGCCGACACGTTGTGCACGTCCTGAATGTCGGCAAAGCGCTTCGAGACCGCGCAGGCCGCGTCCCGGATCGTCTCGTTCGTGGCCGCCGGATGCAGGTGGACCATGACGTCGCTGTCCGGCACAAGGCGCTTCACCTCGGCTTCAACACGATCCGAGATCCGGTCTCCCTCGTCGATCGAGAGGAGCCGGCTGGCGCGAATCACCATGTCCACGAAGGTGGAGGAGCCGGAACGGCGCACCCGGACCGAATCCGCACTGGCCACTCCTTCGACGCGTTCGATCCGATTGCGGATCTCGTCCACGAGACCGCGAGGAGCCCGGTCCAGCAGGTCGTGGATGGCCCGGATGCCGAGCCTCACGCTGGCCATGGCCACGAGAAGGGAAACCCCGAGAGCCGCCACCGGGTCGAGGAAGGGATAACCGAACCGGGCCCCCACGAGCCCCGCAATGACGACAAGAGAAGAAAGCACATCGGAGGTGTAATGGAGAGCGTCGGCCTCGAGCGCCTGGGACTCGTACCTACGGGCTCCTGCGTTCAGCACCCGGGAAACCACCAGACTGACGACCACCGAAAGCCCCATGACCCCGAACGCCCAGAAGCCCGCCTCCACTTCCACGGTGCGCCTGGCCAGCCGGAGGACCGCTTCCTGAACCACCCAGCCGCATGTGGCCAGAAGGAGAAACGCCTGCACCAGGGCCGAAATGTTCTCGACTTTTCCATGCCCGTACAGATGGTCCTCGTCGGCCGGCCGGGAGGAAATGCGGACCGAAAAAAACGTGATGAGCGCCGCTCCGAGATCGAAGAGAGAATGAAGGGCCTCGGAGAGAATGCCCAGGCTCCCCGTGAGAAGACCCACGACGAACTTGGTCGAGGCGAGCGTAAAACCCGCCAGCACCGACAGCGCGGCCAGCGCCTTCTTGCCGCGGGCACGGGGCCGCCCCCCTGAGGCACGGATTCCCCGTCCCGTCTCCGCCGCCCCTTCCATGATCTTCCCGTCCTCGTGAAAACGGCCCGCCGGAGGGCTCCAGCTCCTACTTGAGTTCGTTTCGCGTGAACCCGAGCAGGTTCCGGGCCACGACGAGCTGCTGAATCTGCTGGGTCCCCTCGTAAATGTCGTTGATCTTGCAGTCCCGGGCCCACTTCTCCACGAGCCATTCCCTGGAGTATCCCAGAGGCCCCAGCAGAGCCACGCAGCGCCGGGTGATCTCAGAGCCCATCCGCCCGGCTTTGGCTTTTGCCATGGAAGCCTCCATGGCGTTGGGCCGATTGTTGTCGCCCATCCAGGCGGCCCGCCAAATCAGGAGCCGCATGGCCTCCAGCTCGGCCTCCATGAGGAGCACCTCCCGCTCCACCGCGCCCAGTTTGTGCTTGCCCAGGCCGTATCGAAACGAGAACCCTTCCTGTTCCAGTTTTTCCTTCGTGAACTCCAGGGCGGCCCGGGCGCAACCCAGAGCCATGGCGCCCACCATGGGCCGGGTGTTGTCGAAGGTCTTCATGACCCCCTTGAACCCCTGAGGCTTGGCTTTGGCCTCGGGTGAGCCGAGAAGGTTCTCCTTGGGCACCCGCACGTTGTCGAAAACGATCGAGGCCGTGTCCGAAGCCCGGATGCCGAGTTTGTGCTCGAGCTTGGTCACGGTCACGCCGGGCCGGTCCTTCTCCACGACAAAGCTGCGGATTCCTGCTTTCCCGGCGGAACGATCCACCGTGGCCCATACCACCACGATATCGCACTGCTTGCCGTCCGTGACGAAGATCTTCTCGCCGTTGATGACCCATTCGTCGCCGTCCAGGACCGCCGTCGTGGTGATAGCGCCCGAATCCGATCCGGCACCCGGCTCCGTAATGGCCATGGCCGCGAACCGGTTTCCGAAGCGCTCGAACTGCTCGGGGGTGGCCACGGCGGCGATCGCATGGTTGCCAAGACCGCTTCCCGGAATGGCGATCGTGAGGCCGCAGTCGCCCCAGGCCATCTCCTCCACCCCCACGACGGCTGTCATGCTCTGCCCCACCCGGTCCTCGGTTTCGGGCCTGGCCTCCCGGGGCTCCTCTTTGTCGCGGTCCTTTTTCCTGGCTCTGCCGGCCCGGGCCGACTGAGCCATCATCGGACCGAGAAACTGGATCTCCTCGGCCACGGCGTGCTCCTGTTCGTCGTACTTGCGCGAGATGGGCCTGAAGACGTCCCGAGCAATGCCATGGGTCGCGTCGCGAACAACCTTCAATTCAGGCGGAAGCTCGAAATCGATCATGGATCCTATCCTCCTGCGTTAAGGCCATTGGCCCTCGGCCGCGTTTTTCCCGTTTTCTCCCTCGAAAGGGCGCTCATACGATGGCGAGCCCGTCGAGAATCTCGAAGGCCCGCCCGTTGCGGAACCAAAGCTCCACCGGATGCTCCCGGATGTAGCCGTGGCCTCCCAGGATCTGAACGCCGTTGTTCGTGAGGCTCGCCGCGTACTCGCCGGCATACAGTTTGGCCAGATAGGCCTCGCGGGTGCAGTCCTCGCCGCGGTCTGCCTGCCAGGCCGCCTTCCAGGCCAGAAACCGCATGGCGTCGGTCTCGATGGCCATGTCGGCCAGCATGAACGCGATGGCCTGCCTGCTGGCGATGGGTTCCCCGAACTGGACGCGTTCCTTGGCGTAGTTGGCCGCGTAGTCCTTCGTGGCGTTGCAGACGCCCGCGGCCATGGCGGACCAGGCAATGCGGGACAGATTCAGAATCCGCTGGTAGTCGCAGCCCCTGGGACCGCCGAGACGATTCGCCAGAGGGACTCGGCACCCGTCGAGCCTCACCCGGTAGAGCTCGAGGGCGTTGAGTCCCATGTATTTCTCCCGCTCGCCCACCACCAACCCTTGGGTTCCTTTCTCGATCAGGTAGGCATCGATCCCGCCACAGCCCGAGCCCGGCGCTGCAGAGGCGAAAACGAGAAACAGGTCCGCCCGGGCCGCGTACGGGACCGCGCATTTTTCCCCCCGAAGCACGTATTCGCCTCCCTCGCGGACCGCCGTGGTCTTGAGGTCCGTTGCGTCGAAGGTCACCCTGGGTTCCATAAGGGCCGCCGTGGCGTATCGAAACCGCTCCCCGCAGAAGCCCGGCAGGTATTTCTGTTTCTGCTCCTCCGTTCCCATTTCCAGCACCGGATAGGCGAAAAGGGTCGGACTCAGCATGGCCAGGGCGAGCCCCAGGTCTCCGTAAGCCAGCTCTTCGGCGATGAGCGCGCCGGTGAGCGCCGACCGGTCGTAGCCGTAACCGCCGCAGCTTTCTGGAATCGAATTCGCGACGAGCCCGAGTTCCCAGAACTTGGCCAGGAGATCCTCCGGGATCTGGCCTTTCTCCTCGCAATCCCGGGCCGCGGGCCGCACGACGCTCGCGGCGAATCGTTTCACCATGTCCAACACCTGTCGCTGTTCCTCGGTCGGACTGAAGCTGATCATGGCGACTGCCCCCCCTTGTTTAGAGACGAAACACGTTGATGCCTCTTTTTGGATCGTACCTAACCTTTCCCTTTTCGCCGATCACCTCGCGGCTGACCATTTCCTTGAGCGTATCCGGATCTTCCTCGACCCGAGCCGGGAACCGCTCCCCGGAAGGCGTTCTTCCGATGACGAACCCGTGGGTGGGCTCCTCCCTTCCGTAGATCGCCGTGTAGGTCTCGATCGTTCCTACCCCCTCGGCCCGTTCGAGGAGCGGGGGAGGCTTGAGACCTCGGATCTCCCGGAAGAACGGCTCCGGGTCGACCGGCCTCCACCCGCCGGACTTCGGGTCGGTGCCGTAAACACCGAAAGCGTGCTTGTGAAAATACCAGCTCAGCCCGTGGATAAGGCCCGTCTTGCCCGGGTGCTCCCTCAGAATCTCCGTCATCCGGCAGATCGCGTGGAGCACGTAGTTGTTTCCCGGGCCGCCGAAATACGGGAGTCCTCCGGTCACGGTGAGAGGCCGAGGGTCGTCTTCGGAAATGCCAATCTCGTGGCGGACCATGCGGGGAGCGCACGGGAAGCAACTGTACAGCTCGAGAAAGTCGATCTCCCCGATCGTCACGCCTGCCTGGTGGAGCGCCGCGTCCGCCGCGGCCCGAGCCGAGGGCGTGGAATGGAAGTCCCTGCGATGCGTGAAATACCACAGGTCGTAGGCGTCCGCGCCTCCCAGGGGGAACACCCACTTGTCCCGAGAGAGGCCCAAACTTCTGGCCGTCTCCAGGCTCGTGAGGAGGACCGCCGCGGCCTGGTCGACATGGAGCATGGCGCACATGAGCTTGGAGAAGGGAAAGGCCACCATGCGGTTCTCGGCCGAGACGGTCGCGATCTCTTCCGGGGTCTTGACGTCCCGGAACCAGGCGTAAGGATTTCCGCTCGCGACTCGACTCATGGCGGAGCAGATTTCCGCGAGCTTCCTTCTTTCCTCTTCGAGACTTTCTCCGCGGTGATGCCGGAAAGCGTTCTCGAACATGGCGTAGACATAAGCCGGCCTGTACCAGTCGTACTTTTGCTCCGCCTCCGTGAACACGGGCCGCGTGTCTCCCACCCGTTCCTGGCACTCGACTTCGGGCTCCCAGGGAACCGAGCCGGCCAGTTCCTGGGCCACGGTCTGAGAGCAGAAAGCCTCGGCACCCGTAATGAGAGCCGCGTCGGCCTCTCCCCGGGCGATCCGCCCGGCCAGCTCGGTCACCAGCCATTGAGGGGTGGAGCCCCCGATCCCGGTGTACCACTTCCGCGCAGGCGACGCCCCGATGGACTCCGCCACCCGACCCGCGGGATCTGCGTACTTCCAGGACACGACATTCACCACGGCAACCGTGTCCACGCGCCTGAGCAGGTCCGGTGCGCCCGCGTCCTCTGCTGCGCCGCGTGCGGCCTGGACCATGAGTTCAACCGGATGGCGCACTTCCTCCATGCGGGCAGGCTTTTGCGTAACCTGCCCGACCCCCACAATCACGGGCGTGCGCTCGCGATTCATCGTTGCCCCCCCCAAACCGTCTCAGAAGAAGAAATTGCCTGTCGGGGCCCCGCACAAAGCCCTGCTTCCCCCAATCAGCTAGGGAACGTTCCCTGGAAAGAGGTGATGAACTGACCCACCCCCCCGACGGGACCGGAAGCGCTTTTTCAGAGCTGCGGGGTCTCGTCGCCTAGCGCCGTGGCGAGACAGAACCCGTTCGCTTCGACAGATCTTCGGCCTTTCTCACAGTCGAGATATATAGTAGATAAAGAGGCAAGGCAACCCAGGCTCCATGGACAGTCAGCTCCTCTTTTCTCAAAAGAAAGGCCTCGATCATGGAGAAGCCGAGTCTTCACCCTCTGTTGGCCGAACAGAAAATCTTCCTCTCCGCAGGCGTCTACGATGTCCTGAGCGCCCGGATCGCGGAGCGGGCGGGCTTTTCTGCGGTCGTGCTCACAGGCTTCGGCGCGTCCGCCACGTACCTGGGAGAGCCGGACTTCGGCCTCCTCACCCAGACCGAGATTCTGGACATCGCTCGCCGGATCTGCAGGGCCGTCAAGATCCCGGTCATCGTCGACGGCGACACGGGTTACGGCAGCGCTCTCAATGTCATCCGCATGGTCCGAGAGCTTGTGGCCATGGGGGCCCGCGGAATCATCCTTGAGGACCAGACCTGGCCCAAGCGGTGCGGTCACATGCGCGGCAAAAGCGTCGTGCCCGCCGAAGAACACGTCCAGAAGCTCCGGGCAGCCCGGGAGGCCCGGGGAGATGCTCCGTTCCTCATCGTGGGGCGCACCGACGCCCGGGCCCCTCTCGGGCTCGACGAAGCGATCCGGCGGGGGCGCGCCTACCACGAAGCCGGAGCGGACCTCATTTTCATCGAGGCCCCCGAAACGGTCGAAGAGCTGCGCAGGATCGCTTCGGAAGTAAAGGCGCCTCTGGTCGTCAACATGATCGAAGGCGGCAAAACGCCCTTACTTCCTCTTGAGACTCTCCACGAGATGGAGTTCGTCAACGTGGGATACGTGCTCACGGGCCTGTTCGCAGCGGCCAAGGCCCTGGACCGAGCCTACCGCCATCTGCTCGCCCACGGCACCTCCCAGGGGCTCGAAAAAAGCCTGATGTCATTCGAAGAATTTACCGCCCTGGTCGGCCTCGACGAGAAATACGCTCTGGACGAGAGATTTCGCGCGGGTTGAGCAAGAAGCCCGTGGCGCGGCTGGCACGAACCCGGCCCTTGGGGAGGGCCGATAAGGCCGGAACCTCCGGGAGCCGGAGATGCCCTGAGGCCAAGAGTCGTTGTCGGGGTTTCGGGCTAATCGCAATCTTGGGGGCAGTTGCACTTGTTTTCGGGCGCCAGGCAGGTCCCGTCACCGCAGCGGGTGCAATACCCTGAATCCTCGTTCGACCCGCCCGTGGGGGGAAAGCAGATCTGGAAGTTCGGCTCGGGTTTGTCCAAGCCGATCTTCGTGAGCCCTTCGCAGCACCCAGGGGCGCCCGGGTAATCGAGGGCGGCCTCCCCCTCGGCGACGCACGGTATGGGAGGGATCGAATAGAGGGAATATCCGTCAAGAGCCGGAAGCCCCCCAACAGCCCTCCGGGGAATCCCGTATCGCTCTAAAAGAGTCGGAGCGATATCTTTTCTGTCTCCGCTTCGCATGACCGCCGGGTCGTTCGTGGCAAGAGGCGTAAAGGGTGCATTCCTGTGATTCCATTTCCCCTCGTCGAACCCGTGGTCCGAGACCACATAGAGCAAGGTCTTCTCATAGATCCCCAGGGCCCTCAGCTTGTCCATGATCTTCCCGAGCCACTCGTCCAGCACCACGAGGGAGGCAGAATACAAGGGGCAGTTCTCTCCGCACACATGGCCGATGTCGTCGGGCTGGGCGAAATGAATGAGGGCAAGCAGCCTTTCGTCCCTGTACTGCTCGATTAGGGAAAGGGCCTTCTCGCCCACCATCGGTTCCAAGAAAAGTCCGTTCTCGAAGAAGTCGATCTTCTGCTTCGTCTTGCAGTACGGTTGGGACGCCGCGTCGTCCGTCTCCGAACAGGCGCCGCCCGTGTTGCCGAACTTGCCCGCGAGAAAGATCGTCCGGATGTTCTCGGCGCCGTAGAAAGCCTCAACCTTCTCGAAAATCGAGTAGCCTTCCGGCAGGGCCCGGTAGATCTTGTTGCTTACGATCCCCGTAACCTCGGAATTGTAGCCGGACAGGATCTGGGCCCAGCCCGGCTTGGTGGCGGTAAAACCATTCGTGGTCGTGTTGTTCCAGAAGACGCCTCCCGAGAGTTCCGCGATGTGGGGCAGCCCCTCGGGGCACTCCGGGGCTTGCCGGTTGAGGCACTCGTAAAAACGATCCCTTTGCACGCCGTCCCAACCGACAACGATCACGTTGAAGTCGCCCTGCTGGCAGGGTGGATCATCGCTGTCCGCGAGGCCGTCGCAGTCGTTGTCCCGGCCGTCCGAGCAGGAAGGGTCTCCGTAAGGGCCTTCCTGACCCTCGAAGTTCACGGATGCGTCCCGGTCGTCGCAGTCCGCGATCGTCCCGCAACCGGCCTTCGAAAAAAAACCGTCTCCATCCCCGTCCCGGCAAGGGGGCTCGGTTTGGCTTTCTTCTCCTCCGCACGCCGCCAGGGCCGCCAAGAGGCAAAGCGCGGTCAGGAGACGGATCGAGGCGCAACCGATCCGCACCGGATTTCTAAGGTTCCCCATCGCACCGGCTCCAAATGAGGTACACCCGGCCGTCGTACGTGCTCGACGCAATGACGTCTTCCCTCCCGTCCTCGGTAACATCGGCGATCTCGAGACCCACGATCCCATCTCCGGTTCCGGGCTTCTTGAAGCCGGGGATCACAAGAGGCTTGTCCACCCTCCTCATCACCGGAGCATCCCCCACGGCCACGTCTTCGGTTCCGAGGAAGTTGCCGGTCCCGTCTCCGTAAAGAAAGGTGACGGTTTGCGAAAGGCTGTTCGCGATGGCCACATCCGGAAACCGGTCGCCGTTCAAGTACCCTACCCGGACTGCGCGAGGATCCTCTCCTGTTTCCACGTGGACGGGGTCGGAAAAGGATCCCTTTCCGTCCCCCAGAAGCACGGAGACGCCGTTGCCCATGCGCGTGGAAACCACGAGGTCCATCTTCCCGTCCTTGTTCATGTCGGCCTTTCGCACCGAACGAGGGCCGGAGCCGGCGTAGAAATCCCCGGCGAACGATAGATGGCCGGCGCCGTCCCCCACGAGCAGGGTCACTGAGGTCCCGCTGTGGGTCAAAACGACATCCGGGGCTCCGTCCGAGTTGAAATCGCCGATCACCGACATGCGGGTCCGAAGGCGCCGGCTGAAAGGAACGCCGGGGAGCGCAAAATTCCCCTGTCCGTCGCCGAAGAGAACCACTGCCTGGTTGGGCCCCACGCCCGAAAGCACCAAATCCACGAAGCCGTCTCCATTGAGATCGCCAGCCCGGGCATCGAGCGGACCAGAGCCGTTATCCTCGACCTTGAGCACATCGTGCCGGAAGAACCCGCCCCTGCCGTCGCCAAAGAACAGATGTACACAATTGGTTTCGTACTTGGGGAGCCACCTCGACGCTGTCGACGTGACGACGTCCTCGTGCCCGTCCCCGTTGAGGTCCACAGCGATCACGCCGTGATTGTGGTCCCCGACCGGAAGGGACTGCATGTGGGTAAACCCGCCCTTGCCGTCTCCCTTGAGAATCACCAGCCCTTGCTCCGGATCGACCGGCAGGTGCCCGATGACCGCAAGATCGAGGTGGCCGTCCTCGTCGAAATCCGCGGCGACTACGTCGTGAGCCGTATTGGCAGAAGGATAGCTCGCGCAAACTTCCGGGCAGAACGCCGCATCCTGTTCCACCTCGTTTCCGCAGCTCGGAAAAAGCGCCAGGCTGCACAGCATTCCCAGGAGAATTCCTCTCTGAGTCCAGCCGGGGACGACCCCATTCTTTTCTTGCCTTTTCATGGGCTTCCCTTCTCCTCCGATCAGGCCGGGAGTTTGGGAACAGTGGCTATGATTCCATCTCCTACATGTGAGAAGAGTATATCAGACAAACCTTGCCCTTTGGCAACAAATTTTCCTTTGTCATTCCAGGGCGGCGACGCGCGATCCGCCCCCCTGTCAAATCGGGCGAGCGAATTTCATTGACGAGGATGGCAGGATAGTCTAGTATCATTTTATTATATTTGACTCGACACCCCTCCTTCAGGCATGAATGGACCCATGAGGGGACCAACCTGACTTGCCTTGAGGACATCGATGGCTAGAATCCTCTTTGCTCCGGTTCATGTGGCCGGCCACTTCTACCCCACCATCCCTGTCGCAAAGTCCCTTCAAGAGCGGGGCCACCAAGTGGCCTACATCTCGGAGCGGAACATGAAAGGGGTCGTGGAAGGAGAAGAGATCGAATTCTTTGGAGTCGGCCCTGGCGTGTGGGCGGGCAACATTGCAGAAAAATACCCGAGGGTGCGAACTCTTCGTGGAAACGCAAGGATTCACTATATTCTAAAGAACGTCTACCTCGGATTGACCTCTCACTACATACGAGAAGCCGTACCGGTCCTGAAAAGGATCAGACCCGACCTTCTCGTGTTCGATTCCTTTTCGTTCCCGGGACCGATCCTGGCCGAAATGCTGGGGATCCCCTGGGTTACGACTTCGATGTTTCTCGGCATGATTCCTGGGAACGGATCACCCCCTTACAGCTTCGGCTGGCCTCCGTCCCGCAGCCGCCTACGCGGCCTTTTGTACAAGGCGGCCTGGCTCGCCTTGATCGCTTACTGCAAGCAATATGACGCGGTGATCAACCGCATCCGGAAAGAATTCGGGCTGCGCCCCAAAAGGATGGCTTTTCTCCATTCCGCACTGTCCCCCTATCTGTACCTCTCCTTTACCAGTCCGCATATCGAGTATCCCATCCATCACTTGCCTCCTCAGGTGCATCTGGTGGGCCCCTCGGTCTGGAGTTCACCGCGCCATTACCGGCCCCCCGAGTGGCTTCTCGCCTTCCCGGAGAAGCGGCCGGCTGTGTACATCACCATCGGAACAGTGGAAAGTGCTTACGATCGGCGGTTCTTTTCGATCGCGGCCGAGGCTGTCGGCGCCGTCCCGGAGATTCAGGCCGTCATGACCGTGTGCTACGAAGGTCCCGACCTCCGGAATCTGTCTCTTCCCCGGAATCTCCGCGTCGAGAAGTATGTCCCAAACGCCTGGATCGTGCCGAAGGTGGACCTTGTAGTTCATCATGGAGGCTTCTCGACCACCTTGGACTGCCTCATGAACGGCAAACCCTCCGTGGTGATTCCCTTCGAGGGAGACCAGAACGAAAACGGCATGCGCCTTTCCTACCTTCGAGCCGGCCACCGTTTGCGGTACAGAAATCTCACGGCTCGAGCCCTCCGGGAGGCGATCCTCAAGGTCCTCGAAGATCCGGCTTTCGCAGCCAGGTCCGAGGAGATCGCACGCTTGCTCGCAAGGCAAAACGGCCCGCAGACAGCATCGGATTTGATCGAGAGGCTCCTGAAAACCGGCAGGCCCGTGCTCCGCGCGGAGATCCGCTAATCGGCTCTTGAATCCTTCTCCTCATGGGCCAGCAGGTGCGGGTTTTCCAAGAGCCGGATGACCTCGTGGACGAATTTCATGGGCGTAACGCCGTCCAGAACTCGATGGTCCACGGAGAGCGACAGATAGGCCGATTTTCTGGGAACGACCTTCCCGCCGACCACGGCCGGCCGTTCCCGAACCTGTCCAAGAGACATGAGGGTCGAGGTGCTCAGCCGGTGGTAAAGAATCATTTCTTCGTTGAGGCTCGTGACCTGGAAGCTCCCCACCATGCCCCGGCGGATTCGTGCGGACCGGTAGGCCAGTGGGATGAGCATCCTGCGCATCCAGCGGAAAGGAAGAAATCGACCGATCCAGTCGATCCTGCGCAAGGTTTCCGCTTCCTCAAGCCTGGCTTTTCGTGCGCCTTCGGCCAGCTCTTCGGCGATCGCCCGAAGGCTCTTCTTGTCCACATGGGTGAGGATGACCACAGGCGCGAAGTTCGTCGTCCCCTCCACCGAGACCCCGATATCGATGCTTGCAGGATGCAGGATCCTTCGGTCGCGGTCGATCATGGCGTGGACACGCGGGTGCCGAGCCAGGGCAAGGCCGCAGGCCCGAATGAGCATATGGAGATAGTTCAGAGGGTATCCCTCCGACTCCCGAACCTGCCGGATGAAGTTGCTGGCCTCCGTCATGTCCACCCAGAAGACACCTGTCCCATAAGCAGGCGTTGCGCAAAGAAAACTGTCGTTGATGAGCCTTCGACCCAGGCTGAGTCTTTCCACGCGCTGCCAGTCCTGCATGGACGTGTGCTCCCTGTGGGCGAGGAGGCCGTCCATGAGGATAGCACACTCTGCGCGGCCGAGGAACCGTCGCAAAGACTCGTCTTGTCCCGATGGGTCCGCTCGGATAAACTGCTTTCAGTCTCCAGAATTTTCGCGGCGAGAGGAGATCCGGTCGGAACGCCCGGCATAGCCCGAGAGAACCCGAAGCGGGATGCTCACAGCCGCTCCAACAGAGGAAATGCGACCATGTCCCATCCGGACAAAGAGGCTCATTCGGCTCCAGTCCTTTCTGTGATCATTCCGGCTTACAACGAGGAAAAGTTTCTCGGGGCCACGATCGAAAACGTCCAGGAAGCCATCCGGGTTTACCACCAAAAGTATCCCCACCCTGTGGAACTCGTCGTCGTGAACAACAACTCGACGGATCGGACCGAGGAGGTCGCCCGGCAGCGCGGCGCCCGCGTCGTCTTCGAAAAGAAAAATCAGATCGCCGCCTCCCGGAACGCCGGGGGACGAGCGGCCCGGGGACGGATCATCGCTTTCCTGGACGCGGACGACCACATTTCCTCCAATCTCCTCACGCTCGTCTACGAAATGATGAGTTCTGGAGAATATATCGGAGGCGGTGTCGCCCGAATTTATCGCGACAACGTCCATCCTCTGGCGATGCTTCTGGAATCCTACAACAGCGTGGCGAGGCGCATCCTGGGGATCAGTACGGGCCTGATCTACACGACCCGGGAGACCTTTCTTCGGCTGGGAGGATTCGACGAGCGGTACTACGCAGCCGAGGAAGGATATTTCGTGTGGAGCCTGAAAAAACTGGGGAAAAGAGAAGGGAAAAAATTCGGGAACATCCGGGACGGTTATGTCGTCAAGTCCGCGCGGAAATTCAAGGACATGAGCGCTCCCGCCCTCATTCTGACGTGGCTCAAGTTCATGGCCTTTCCCTGGAAGCTCCGGGACCGGCGAGCCTGTTCGTTCTGGTACGATATCGAAAAGAGGGAATGATCCAGCCCTCCGGGAAGGACCATGATGGATCGGGTTCTCGTGATCTGCCTGGACGGGGCGACCTTCGATCTCCTCGATCCGTGGATGGCCTCGGGCCGGCTCCCTGGGCTGAAGCGTTTTGTGGACGAAGGGGTCAGGGGCGCTCTCGAGTCCGTCGTCCCTCCCATTACAGCCCCGGCCTGGGCGTCCTTCATGACCGGCAAGAACCCGGGGAAACACGGTGTCTATTACTTCGTGAACCGGGGCTTCAAGAGCGGCGAGGCCACCTTTGTCGACTCCAGATCGAGAAGGGGAAGGGCTTTATGGCATTTTCTGGGCGAGGCGGGGAAAAAAGTCCTCATTCTCAATGTGCCTACGACCTATCCGCCGGAAAAAGTCAACGGCGCTCTGATCAGCGATTTCCTCACCCCTCCGGGGAGCCGGGACTTCGCCTACCCGGCCTCGCTTGTGGGAGAACTCGAGGAGAAATACGGCAAATATCCCTTGCATTTGAAAACCCTCACCTTCTCCCCAGGCATGTCCGCCAGGAACGCGCAAAGGCTCCTCAAAGAGCTCCGTCGGGAAGCCCGCATCAAGTTCGACGCGGCCCATTATCTCCTGGACAAAGTCGATCCGGACTTCTGTATTCTCCACCTCTTGGGCACCGACCGCGTGCAGCACGAGCTCTGGAGCCTTTTCGATCCCGAGCATCCGTTGCACAGGGAAGACATGAGACGAAGCTGCGCCGAGAGCGTGATCGACTATTTCGCCGAAGTGGATGGAGAGATTGAAAGGCTCACCAGCAGATTCGACGAACATGCCACGATCTTCGTCATCTCGGATCACGGGTTCGGGCCTGTTCGCAAGGTGATCGATCTCAACGTCTGGCTTCTGGAAAACGGGTACATCCAGATCCGGACCGGAGCGCGTTCCCGGATCAAGGGAGCCCTCTGGAAGCGGGGCCTCACGAAGGAGAAGGTTACGCGGATCGCCCTGCGCACCTTTTTCAGGTACGGGGCGGGGATCGCTGCCCGGATACCGGATGCCTCGATCTTCAAGTCCATGCTCTTCCTCGCCAGGCACGGCGACCGGGGAAGCCTTCTGTTCTCTTTCGACGACGTGGACTGGGCACGGACCAAAGCCTACGCGCCCGTGGGCATGGGAGCAATCTACATCAACTTGCGCGGTCGAGAGGAGCAGGGCTCGGTCGCCCCGGGGGCCGAGTACGAATCCCTTAAGGCAGAAATCGTTGCGAGGCTCCGCACCCTCGAGGATCCGATCACCGGAGAGCGCATCTCCGCCGAAGTGTACCCGCGGGAGGAGATCTATCACGGCCCGTATCTGGACCGCGGCCCGGACATTGTGTTTCTGCCGAACCAGTCCGGCCTTTTCGCCGGAGGGATGACGGGTTTTTTCTCGAACAGGTGGATCTTTCCGAACGCGGCATGGCCAGGGCATCACCGCATGCAGGGCATTCTCCTGGCCCGAGGAGGCCGGTGCAAAAGGGGAGCGCGAATCGAGGGAGCCCGACTGATCGATCTTGCCCCGACGATTCTCCATGTTCTGGGGGTCTCGATTCCGGCCGACATGGACGGACGGGTCCTCACGGAGATTTTCGACAGAACGTTTGTCGAAGCCCGGCCGGTTGCATACAGGCCTCCTGAGGAAGACGCCCAAGCGGCTCTTCCCTTTTCTCAGGGCGAGGAAGGAGAGGTCCAGCGCAGACTCAAAGAACTCGGATACCTCCTCTGAAGGAAACGGCCGATTTCGAGGAAAGGGGACCGTGGGCAACAGAGTCGTCATTGTCGGTCTGGACGGGGCCACCTTCGATTTGCTGACCCCCTGGGTCGAAGCAGGGGTCATGCCCCATCTGAAACGAATGATCGACGAGGGCGTGAGCGGGGATCTTGCCTCCTGCATTCCCCCGGTCACGGCTCCGGCGTGGACCTCGTTCTTCACGGGCAAGAATCCGGGCAAGCACGGCGTATTCGATTTCGTCCGCCAGGACAGAAGAAGCTACGCATTTCATCCGGTGGACTCCGGCTCCTATCATGGAAAGACGCTCTGGGAGGTCATCGGAGAGCAAGGGAAGAAAGTGGCCGTTCTGAACGTTCCCATGACCCACCCCGCCTATCCTGTGAACGGCGTTCTCGTCAGCGATTTTCTGCTGGCAACGAAAAAGGGAGCCAAAAGCCACCCTCCCGAATGGCTCCGTCAGATTGAGTCTGAATTCGGGCCCTATCCCACGGAGACAGTCCCACCCTATTTTGCCGGAGGGTATGCGGACGAGGACATCGCCCGGTTTCTTCAGGAGTACCGGCAGGCGATGCAGTACAAGTTCGCGCTGGCCCACCGTCTGCTGGAGAGGGAAAAGCCCGATTTTCTCATGCTCCACCTCTTCGGGAACGACCAGATCTGTCACTGGCTTTGGCACTTTCTGGATCCGGGCCATCCGAAACATTCGGCCGAAGAGGCCAAGAGGCATCTGGGCAGGATCCAAGAATACTATCGCGCCTTCGACGATGAGATCGGCACCCTTCTGGACCGGGCCGGCGAAGACACTTCGGTCTTCATCGTATCGGATCATGGGTTCGGACCTGTTTTCAGGTCCATCGACTTCAATACCTGGCTGTACGAGGAAGGGTATCTGGCCCTGAAAGAACGGCCCTCGACCCGAATGCGCCGTGTCTTGTGGAATCTGGGCTTGACCCCTCAGGCCCTCGTGGAGAGAGACTGGTTCCTTCGACTTGCAAAAGAAGCTTTCGTGCGCCTCAAAAAGAAGTCTTCCGGAAACGTGGACGATCTCAAGCAGGTCCACTCCTTCCTTCGCCTTTTCTTGTCGTTCCATGACATCGACTGGTCCCGCACCAGGGCCTTCTCCCCTTTCGGGTTCGGTCAGATCCGGATCCACCTCCGGGGACAATGGGCCCAGGGGTGCGTCTCCGAAGGGACTGAATATGAGAACGTGCGCGACGAAATCGTCGGAAAACTCAGAGCCCTGAAAGATCCGGGGACCGGAGAACCCGTGGACGGGCTCGTACTGACGAAAGAGCAGATTTATCGAGGCCCTTTCGTGAACGAAGCCCCGGACATCTTCTTCCTTCCGGCGAACGGCAAATACCGGCCCAAGAGCACAGGGTTCTCCTCCAGGCAGGTCTTCTCGTCTTCGGGCTGGATGACAGGAATCCACAGGCTCTGCGGCGTGCTGATCGCGCGAGGCGACCCTCTGAACCAGGGCCGGCGCCTCGAAGGCGTCCGGATCACGGACGTGTTCCCTTCGGTCCTGGCTCTGATGGGACTCGAGATTCCGGAAGATGTGGACGGCAGCATCCCGGACGGCTTGTTCCGCCAAGCATTCCTCAGAGCCCATCCTGTCCGGCAGGGGGCGCCGGCCGCCTCCGGGGAACGGCCGGGTCCGAAGGGGGCGGGGGAGGGGGAGGAGAGAGAAGTCTTGCAACGGCTGAAGAGTCTGGGGTACCTGGAGTGAGACATGTCCCTGCCCAGAGTCGCGAAGGCGACTGTCAAGATTCTCTTGCTCATTGTCCTGATCGCCGCATTGAGGCTTTATGTGTTCGAGCACTGGATCGACCTCGAGCAGATGCAAACCTGGATCCTCAGGCAGGGGATTCTTGCACCGCTCCTCTTCTCTGTCGTCCTCATGCTGACCATGGTGCTTTACCTTCCTTCCGCTCTGTTCGTCGGCCTGGGAGCGATCAGCTTCGGCATGATTCTTGGACCCCTCCTTTCCTTGGCCGGGCTTACCCTGGGAGCTTCGATTGCCTTCCTGATCGGAAGACGAGTGGCCCGCGAGGCGGCCGAGGAATTGCTGGCCAGGAAATTCGCGCTGATCGGACGGCTTTCCCTGTCGTCCGCCGCCGCAAAGGGATTTCCGTTCATATGCGGTCTTCGCCTGGCTTCCTTCTTTGACACAGCCACCAATTATGCCCTGGGTACGACTCGTGTCAGGTTCTGGAGCCAATTGGCCGGTACCGTTCTGGGATTTCTTCCTCCCGTGTGCTTGGTGTCCCTCAGTTTTCAAGCGGTCTGGCAGGCCCGGTCGATCCAGGAGATGACGATCTACAATCCTTTTGTCTGGTCCCTGCCCGCTTTGAGGGGCGTTGGGGTCCTCGTGCTTTTTCTTCTTGCGCGGGCGAAACCGAAAGCGGGAGTCGTGCGCGCCGCGGAAGAGGCGCTCTGCCGCGGAAAGACCGCAGGCACGGATTCAAGGGAACCCGGGGCTTTCCCATGTCAGACAAGGTAGTGGTCATCGGTCTGGACGGAGGCTCCTTCCGGACTCTCGACCCGTGGATGCGGGAAGGGCGCCTGCCCCATCTCGAAACCCTGATCCGAGAAGGGGTCAGAGGGCCCCTGGCTTCGGTTGTCCCGCCGGAAACTGCAACGGCCTGGTCTTCCTTCCTCACGGGTAAGAACCCTGGGAAGCACGGCGTGTTTGGATTCACTGCCAGAGACCGGCTTACAGGCCGAATCGTTCCGGTCAGCGCTCTTGCCCGCACAGGCAAAGCCTTCTGGGATCTCTTGAGCGAGTCGGGCAAACGGGTGCTCGTGCTGAACGTCCCCACGACCTACCCGCCCCATCCCGTCAACGGCGTCCTGATTTCCGATTTTCTTACGCCGAGGGGCAAAAGGGATTTTGTGTATCCGCCGGCTCTTCTGGAGGAACTCGAAAAGCGTTTCGGGCCTTACCCCCTGTACATGAGAACCTATTTCTCCGGCAATCTCTCCGAGGCCCACGCAGAGCGGTTTCTGGAGGAGCTCCACGAGGAACTGAGAAGCAAGTTCGACATCCTGGAATACCTCATGGATCGGTTTCCATGGGACCTCGCGGTCTTTCACCTTTGGGGCACCGACAGGGTTCAGCACGATCTGTGGAATCTCATCGACGAGCACCACCCTGCCTACGATGCCAGCCTGGCTCGCAAGTGCCGACGAAGGATCATCGAATATTTTGAGGCCGTCGACGCCCGAGTCGGCCGGCTCCGACAGCGTCTGGGAGAGGATCCGACTCTGGTTGTCATTTCCGACCATGGATTCGGACCGATCCACAAGACGATCGATCTCAATGTCTGGCTCCTGGAGCAGGGATTTATCCGCATCAAGAAATCCCCTGTCTCCCGCCTTCGTTACTGGGCCTGGAAAATGGGCCTAACTTACGAAACCTTGGTCCGGTTCCTTCTTAAGCTCATGCGGTTCGGTTTGCGCCTGCCTGATCTTTCGCCGGCTGAAACAGTGAACCTGGTCAGGGACAATCGGTTCAATCCCTTGCTCTCTCTGAATGACATCGACTGGAGCCGAACACAGGCCTACAGCCAGATGGGCATGGGGCAGATCGTGATCAACGTGGAGGGACGCACAGCCAAAGGCGCCGTAGAGCCGGGCGAGGAGTACGAGCGGGTCCGGGAGGAGATTGTCCGCCGGCTGAAGGATATGCGGGACCCTGCGACCGGCCGACCCGTGGGGGGGCAAGTGTACACCAAGGAGGAGATCTATCACGGCCCGCATCTGGATGAGGCCCCTGACATCACGTTTCTTCCTCTCGAAAGCAACGTTATGGCATCAGCCCTCATGGGATTCACCACACGTCGGTGGATCATCGACAACCCCTTTCTGTTCGGCAATCACCGGATGGACGGCATCCTGATTGCCCATGGCCGGGACATACGCAAGGGACACGTATTCAACCAAGCCCGCCTCATCGATGTGGCGCCCACAGTGCTCCATCTTTTGGGAGAAGCCGTCCCGAACGACATGGACGGTCGGGTCCTGACCGAATTGTTCACGGACAGCTTTGCCGGAACCCGCAGGATCGAATGGAGGGACGCCTCTGAAAGCCCCACTGACGAGCCTCTAACAGGAATGACCCCGCAAGAGGAAGCGACCATTCTCGAGAACCTCAAGGGCCTCGGATACATTTGATCTTTCCCCACCGCAAAAAAGTCTTGACACAAAAGTCCTGTTGGTATATTTTAGGACCAACTGGTTGGTCCTAAGTCGTAGCCATCTCTCAACCAGTTAATTTAGAAGCATAATTCAATGAAAAGCAGAGAAAAAATCCTGGCGAAGGCGGCAGAGATCATCCACGTGAAGGGGTTCAACCACACAAGCATTCAGGACATTCTGGAAGCCGCCTCGGTGACAAAAAGCAATTTCTACTACCATTTCGAAAGCAAAGAGCAGCTCGGGTTCGAGGTGCTCGCACTGCGGATGCGCCAATTCTACAAACTGGCCATAGCGCCTGCTCTTGTGGAAAGCGACCAGGAGCCTAGGCGCCGGATCCACGCGTTTTTGGACCGCCTGGCAGCCATCGGCATGTCGGAGGCTGGAGCACTCGGCTGCCCCTTCGGCAATCTCGCCCAGGAAATCAGCGCTCTCCACGAGCCGCTCCGGGAGTGCCTGAGCGGATTTTTCAAAGCCTGCACCGAGGCCCTCGAAGGCTGCTTTGAAGAAGGGAAAAGATCCGGCGCCTTCCGGCCGGACATGCCTTCAAAGGAAATCGCGGAATTTGTCCTGGGCCAGATCCAGGGCGCGTTCCTGCTCAGAAAGACCCATAAAGATCCTGAGGTGATGAAGCGCAGCATCGAAATGCTGCGCGTCTTTCTTGACCAGTGGATCGCACCGACCAGGGAGCCCTGCGAGCCTGAACCCGCGACCGATATTCCACCAGAAGCTGCCGGCGCCTAACCGGAGGATCGATCAGCGAGGGAGAAAGGATCTCCGCGCGGTCGATCCCCTTGCTAAGCAAGGAGGATAGTGAGATGGCCCAAACCGACGTGTACGAAACCCTGGCCGAGCATCTCCACTCGATGCCCATCGGAGCGCCCAAGACGCCCGAACTCATCGAGATCCTCAAGATTCTGTTCACGGAGGAGGAGGCTTCCCTCGGGGTCAAGCTTCCCCTTTTCCCCGCCATGACGCTCGACGCGCTCGCAGAGCGAACCGGCATGGGAAAAGAGCCTCTCAAGGCGCTGCTCGACAGGATGGCCAAGAAAGGCACTGTGTTCGTGGAGCTCGGCGGCTCGGAGCCCCAGTACCGGCTTCTGCCCACAGTGGTGGGATTCAGCGAGACCCCTTTCTGGCCAGGAAAGCGCACCGAGGAGACCGAGAAGCTCGCGCCCCTGTGGATGAAGTATGCGGTCAACGCCTTTTATCACGAGCTCGGGGGGCTTTCCGACACGCCGGTCGTGCGGGTCGTCCCGCTCGAACAAACCCTCGCAGACGAGCGCAGAGTGTCCCCGTACGAGCAGCTTGCCGAGCTGGTGAAGAAAACAAGCTATCAGGCCGTGGCCCATTGCCCTTGCAGGCTCATGCGAGATCATGCGGGCATGGGCAAGTGCAGCCATTCCACGGAAAACTGCCTCCACTTCGGCAGCATGGCCCGCTACATGGTCGCGCAGGGAATGGCCCGGCAAATCACGGTGGAAGAAACCTTGGCGATTCTCAGGAGGGCCAACGAAGAAGGACTCGTTCACGTCACGAACAACTTCCAGGGCGAGATCGACACCATCTGTAATTGCTGCTCTGACGCCTGCATCTTCCTTACAGGCCTCCTGTTCATGGGCGAAAAGAACATGTTCGCCCGGTCGAATTTCGTCTCTCAGATCCATGAGGACACCTGTCTCGCCTGCGGCCTGTGCGCCGAGCGGTGCCCGGTCAAGGCGATCCAGGTCGAGGAGACCGCCCGGGTGGACGCCGCCAAGTGCATCGGCTGCGGAGTCTGCCATCCGACCTGCCCCTCGGAGTCGATCAAGCTCGTCGAACGGCCGGAGCCCGAAAAACGTCCGGTCCTGCCCGTGGCCGAGATGGTAACGAAGGTGATGAGCGACAAGAAGCGACAGTTCAAGTTCTAACGAGGCTTCGCCTCAGACCGCCGAGCGTGTTAGATGAAGAGGGGCCCCCGTCGAGCAGGCAGGTTGCAACCTGCGCTTAAAAATTAGACCCTCTTGGGGTCGGTGGCCATATCGGCCGCGC
>Ga0315298_1000888_pt1 | contig 57158 bp, 37 predicted proteins | sample WHS_1_MG_FD_203077 | JGI IMG/M metagenome (GOLD analysis project Ga0315298, IMG submission 203077) | Extremophilic microbial mat communities from Washburn Hot Springs, YNP, Wyoming, USA - WHS_1_MG | ecosystem: Environmental > Aquatic > Thermal springs > Hot (42-90C) | place: USA: Wyoming... | reverse complement strand
ACAGACACGGAGTTTTGCCGGTCGGCGGTCCAAATAGAGGGACAGACACGATATTTGGCCCGGGCGTCCGGATTTTCGACACATTGGAACTGACTCAGCGACCGGTCGGCCGGTCCAATCGGGCTGTCGCGCCCACATATGGGGACAGACACGATATTCGATATATCGATCAGAAGCGTTCAACGTGCAACGTTCAACTCTCAACTTTCAACGGGGTGACCGAAAGGGCGCATGGTGGCCAAGATATGGGGACAGACACGGAGTTTTGCCGGTCGGCGGTCCAAATAGAGGGACAGACACGATATTTGGCCCGGGCGTCCGGATTTTCGACACATTGGAACTGACTCAGCGACCGGTCGGCCGGTCCAATCGGGCTGTGGCACCCAGATATGGGGACAGACACGATGTTCGATATACGGATCAGGAACGTTCAACATCCAACGTTCAACTCTCAACTTTCAACGGGGTGACCGAAAGGGCGCATGGTGGCTTGGATATGGGGACAGACACGGAGTTTTGCCGGTCGGCGGTCCAAATAGGGGGACAGGCGGGATATTTGGCCCGGGCGTCCGGATTTTCGACACATTGGAACTGACTCAGCGACCGGTCGGCCGGTCCAATCGGGCTGTCGCGCCCACATATGGGGACAGACACGATGTTCGATATATCGATCAGGAGCGTTCAACGTCCAACGTTCAACTCTCAACTTTCAACGGAATGACCGAAATGGGCGCATGGTGGGCGGCATATGGGGACAGACACGATGTCGAAGCACCTCATGCAATCCGTAGCTCGGAGTGACAGAAGAATGAGGTCACCGGTTAGAACTTTTCCTTGAACAGATTGACTGAACCATCAGCAGGCCATAGTCTCACCGGCAGTACAAAGAGCACCTCTTGGACGCGACCAAACAAGCCATCGGCATCGACATAGGCGGCTCGAAAACCGCCATTGGACTTGTAACCCAGTTCGGCGACGTTACCTGCTATCGCGTCTTTCCCACTGAAGCAGAACGGGGATTCGACCGGGCGGTTCGCCGGATTTCGACCGTCGTTCGGGAAATGTTACGCGCTGCTGAGGTGGCGCCCGACAAGTTGGTTGCGGTTGGCATTGGCTGCGCCGGCCCCGTCAACCCTCGAACGGGCGAAATCAACAATCCCTACACTCTGCCCGGCTGGAACCACTGCAATATCGTCCAGCCGCTAGAACGCGAATTTGGCGTGCCGGTCTGCCTCGAGAACGACGCTGACGCCGCTGCACTTGGCGAGTTTTACTTTGGTGCGGGCCGAGGCGCGGAGTCAATGGTGATGCTGACCTTTGGCACCGGCATAGGCGGGGCTGCGGTTTTTCATGGCCAGCTTTATCGCGGTGTCACAGGCGAGCATCCTGAAATTGGACATCTGACAGTCGCTGCTGACCGCCCGGCCTGTTATTGCGGGCGGAGCGGGTGCCTCGAATCCATCGCCTCGGGCACGGCGATGGCCGCAGCAGGCAAAGAGTTTGGGCTGGGGAACGCCGCAGAAGTGTTCGCGGGTGCGGAACGCGGCCAACCCGAAGCTGTGCGCGTTCTGCAAACTGCACGCGCTGCCGTCGATGCTGCCGTCTGGACCCTGGTTCATACCTTCCTGCCGGCGCGGATTGTGCTTGGCGGGGGCATGGTCGAGGCGCATCCGGACTTTTATCTCGAGCCAGCGCGTGCCGTCATAGCTCGCGCTACCCAGATTCCGCGCGACTGCATCACTGTAGCAATCGCGCAGTTGGGAAATCGCGCAGGGCTGGTGGGAGCTGCCCGCTGGGCGATGCTACGCGCACAGTCTGCCCAGAAACACAACTCGAAAACCCCATGAAACCTCCCGTCTCTGTCGGTTTAATCGGTTCAAAATTCGTCTCGACGATTCACGCGGAATCGCTCCGCGCTTGTGCGCAGGCACGGCTAACTGCCGTGGCATCGCCCACGCCGGGCAACGCTGACCGCCTGGCACGCCGATTCGACATACCACTGGTGTTCACCGATTACCACGATTTGCTCGCCCGACCGGACATCGACATGGTGGTCATCGGTGTTCCCAACGACCTGCATTGCCAGGTGGTCGTGGATGCTGCAGCAGCCGGAAAACACGTCGTGATCGAGAAACCGCTCTGCCTGAATTTGGCTGAAGCTGACCGCATGATCACCGCGTGCAGCACTGCGGGCGTTAAGCTGATGTACGCCGAGGAGCTGTGCTTCACACCAAAATACGTTCGGTTGAAGCAGCTCCTTGATTCGGGCGCACTCGGTCGTCCAACGCTCATCAAGCAGTCCGAGAAACATGACGGTCCACATGCAGCCCATTTCTGGGACATCAAACGCGCTGGTGGCGGAGTCACAATGGACATGGGTTGCCACGCGATCGAGTTTTTCCGTTGGATGCTCGGTCGCCCGCCAATCAGGTCAGTCTATGCCCAAATGAGCACACAGGTGCACGGCGACAGAACCCGGGGCGACGACAACGCTCTGCTCATCATCGAATTCGCCAATGGCGTGATCGGTCTGGCTGAGGAAAGCTGGACCAAGCCCGGCGGCATGGACGATCGTGCGGAAGTGTATGGCTCGGGCGGGGTCGCCTATGCCGACCTCCTGCACGGCAACGCAATCGAAACTTACAGCGTAAGTGGTTACGATTACGCAGTCGAAAAAGCCGGTTCAACTCGCGGCTGGAGCTTTACGATCTACGAGGAGGCGTGGAACTACGGTTTCCATCACGAAATGGCGCATTTCGTCGATTGCGTCCAAAACGATAAACCGTCGGACGTCACCGGCGAAGACGGTCGCGCTGTGTTGGAAGCCATCTTTGCCGCTTATGAATCGGCCCGCACAGGCTGCAAAGTCGAACTGCCATTCCCAACCACAGCCCGTCGCCCAATCGACCTGTGGCGGCCGGAAACCTGAGCTGCCTCTTTTCAGTTACACCTTGTATCGCGGCACGGAAATCACACCAAGATGTCGCGTCGAGTGTGTTTCCTGCAAAGCTGGTGAGGTTCTCGGCCTTGCAAGGCGGGCCAGACACTGATGGCAGCGGCTACCCGGTGAGCTTTCGCCACCAGAGGGCTGTATTACTATATTGAGAAATCGATCGTACTTGCGAAGATTTTCAGGCCGTCAGTTTGCTCAGTTTGTCACCAGAGTGCGGCCTTTGGAGTATAATAATATTGGATAATCTGCGCTGAAACTGCAGATCAGCAGATCCTTCCTGACCTTTGCCTTCGAATTGTTCAGCCGCTGATCCGACCTGCATCTCTCGCCCCCGTTGGGCGACGAAGTCGCCCCTTTCAGCGCGGCGCGGCGGAGTGCCAAGTCTGGAACGAACACGTTTATCTCGCCGCGGTTATTTGGTTGCGGCTGCGCCGCGCTGTACAAGCTGAGACGGAGCTCCGCTAGTTCGCGTCTCGGCCTTTCACGCCTTTTGCGCCCTTGGCCAACGGCTTGGCTGACTCCTTTGGGCGCAACGCGCGCACTGCAGCTCCGGCCTGCCACATTTCGGAATTGCGTATTTCTGCGAGTTCTTTGGCAAGCTGCTCTTGGTAATTGGGTGCACCGCACGCGCGAATGACCCGTGCGGCTTCCTCGCCCGAAGCGACCCGGCGGTAAAGCTCTTTGAAAACGGGCATTACCGCCTTCTTGAACTTGGGCTTCCAATCGAGCGCACCGCGCTGTGCTGTAGCCGAGCAATTCGAGTACATCCAGTCCATTCCCCGTTCATCAACGAGCCGGATCAGACTTTGCGTGAGCTCCTCGACGGTTTCGTTGAAAGCTTCGCTTGGGGAATGACCGTGTTGGCGAAGCACGTCGTATTGCGCTTCCATAATTCCCGCCAGCGCGCCCATCAGAACTCCGCGTTCGCCGACAAGATCGCTGTTGGTTTCGTGCTCGAATGTCGTGGGGAACAGATAACCTGAGCCGATGCCTATCCCGATGGCGAGGCACCGCTCACGGGCGCGGCCTGTGAAGTCCTGAGCAATAGCGAAACTGGAATTGATTCCCGCTCCGGAAAGAAAATTGCGGCGGACAGATGTGCCGGACCCCTTTGGCGCAACCATGATGACATCAACGTTTTCTGGTGGGACGACGCCGGTCTTGTTTTTGTAAGTGATTGAAAAGCCGTGAGAGAAGTAGAGGGCGTCGCCCGGTTTCAGATTGGCCTTTACAACTGGCCAGATTGCCCGCTGCGCGGCATCTGAAACCAGCATCTGAATAATCGTTCCTCTGCGCACCGCTTCGTCTATCGGGAACAAGGTCTTGCCAGGTTTCCATCCGTCCCGAACCGCGCGATCCCAGTCGCGCTTGAACTCGGGCGCCTGTCCAACAATGACGTTGAATCCGTTGTCACGCAGGTTCAGTGACTGCGCAGGGCCCTGCACACCGTAACCAATCACGGCGATGACCTCATTCTTCAGGACCTTGCGTGCCCGCGACATCGGGAATTCCTTGCGGGTTACGACTTCTTCTTTGACACCGCCAAAGTCAATAATTGCCATTTGGTAATCTCCATGTTGTGGCGCGGAGACCGCGCCTGTTCTTTCTGCCGCAATGCGCACCGGATGCTAACGGGGCGAATCGCGCCGTCAAACAAATTCAGCCTTTCAACTGCGTGGGAGGGCGACCTTGCCGGTGCGGGTGAGCTCGAGAATCCCGAACGGCTGCATCAATTCGATGAACTTCTCGACCTTGCTTTCATCGCCCGTGATCTCGATGGTGAGACTGTTTTGCTGCACATCGATAATTTTTGCGCGGAAAATGTCTGTGATTTGCATCACTTCGGCTCTGGTCTGGGAGTTTACCCCGATCTTGATCAGCACAAGTTCACGGTCCACGTATTCGCCGTCGCGGAAATCGTGCACCTTTATCGTGTCAACAAGCTTGTTGAGCTGTTTCACAATCTGATCAACAGTGGCGTCGTCCCCGCGTGTGACAATGGTCATCCGCGAAACAGTCGGGTCTTGCGTTGGGGCGACGTTGAGCGAATCGATGTTGAATCCGCGCCCGCTGAAAAGCCCGGCCACGCGCGTTAACACGCCAAACTTGTTTTCCACCAGCACCGATATGGTGTGTCTCATGGTTCTTGCAGTACTGCGCATTGCAAGCTGCCGCCGCATTGCCTGTGGCTGCCGTGTCCTGATCCACGTCACCAAGCGCAGGCTTACTCCGGATATTGGAGCCGGGTTTCACTCCGGCCTGTTCCGGCGGCGCAAGCTTCGATTTGCGCTTGAGCCACAAGATAGCATCCACAGCAACGTGGTCAACGATCTTCACAGGCTGGACAGGGCACAAGGGATGTGCCACGGTGAGTTGGGCGACTTGACCGCGCTTTGAGCCTTGCATTGTTGCCCGCTTGGCGGATAAACAGGCGCGTACGACGGTCGGCATTTGTCAGACGCAGCCACAAATGTGGCGGCCAAATCGATGTGATGAACACAACCTACCATCCCGGAAACGCATGTCCACACGCAGTCCGTGGGTTGAACCCTACCACGGGACAGGAACTTGATCCGACGTTCCCCTGCACAACGCTCGATGAGTTGGACAGCGCTGTGCGGCGCGCAGCCGATGCATTCAGAATTTACAGCAGATTGCCGGGAAAACGACGCGCAAGTTTGCTCGAAGCAATCGCAGCGAACCTTGAAACCGACGCCGAACCGATCATTGAACGTGCGCACACGGAAACAGCGCTGCCCAGGGCGCGGCTTCAGGGTGAAATGGCGCGCACGTGTTATCAGCTTCGTTTTCTTGGCAGGCTGGCAGAAGAAGGTTCGTGGGTGGATGCGCGAGTGGATCACGGGGTGCCTGACAGGAAACCGCAGCCCAAACCTGACGTGCGATCCATGTTCAGACCGATCGGACCGGTCGCCGTGTTCGGTTCGAGCAATTTTCCACTGGCATTCTCAGTCGCCGGGGGCGACACGGCTTCGGCTCTTGCGGCCGGGAACACTGTGCTATTCAAGGTTCATCCCGGCCATCCGGGCACGAGCGATCTGGTCGGGCGCGCCATTCATAGAGCCGTGCAAGCATCTGGCTTGCACGAGGGCGTTTTCACCCTGCTTTTTGATTCCGGGACGGAAATCGGCGCTGCTCTGCTGCAACATCCGCTGGTGAAAGCGGTGGGGTTTACCGGTTCGCGTCGAGCGGGAAGGATGTTTGCTGATCTTGCGGCTGCAAGACCCGAGCCCATCCCGGTGTTTGCCGAAATGGGGAGCGTGAATCCGATTTTTGTTATGCCTCATGCAATGCGTGAACGTGGCGTTGCCATCGCCGACGGAATCCACGCATCGGTAGTACTCGGTGTGGGACAGTTCTGCACAAACCCGGGTTTGGTCGTGTTCAAGGAAGATCAAGCAGCACGGACTTTTCAACAAAGGCTCGTCGAGCTGTTTTCCAGTACGCCTGCCGGGACGATGCTGACCCATGCCATTTACCGGAATTTCATCAGCGGCATCGAAGCGTTGAAAAACGTTGGCGGCGTGTTTGAACTCGCACGAGGGACAACTGACGGCGGTCCGAACAGAGCAGTCGCCGTCCTTTTGGCAGTTGATGCGCCAACTTTCATGCGCGAACCGATCCTTGCACAGGAAGTATTCGGACCAAGCACGTTGCTGGTCGTCTGCCAAACCAGGGAAGAAATGCTGAATGTGGCAAAGTCACTCGAAGGACAGCTCACTGCCACGGTGCATGCGACCGATGCCGAACTTGCCTCTGGAGAAGATCTCGTTCAGGTGCTTGAGGCAAAAGCCGGTCGCTTGATCGCGAACGGATATCCAACAGGAGTCGAAGTCTGCAACGCGATGGTACACGGCGGACCGTACCCTGCGTGCTCCGACGCACGATCAACGTCGGTCGGCGCACGAGCAATACAGCGGTTTGCACGCCTTGTGTGTTATCAGAATTGGCCCGACTGGGCACTGCCGGACGAGCTCAAAGAAAGCAATCCACTTGGCTTGTGGAGAATTGTTGACGGGGTGCCCGGCCGTCGCTGAAACACCACAAGCCAGATGCAATAATTTCAGCACCGATTCCGGTCGGCAACCGCGCCCGCCATCGCTGACAATCGTGTTGCCTTCCTCGCAACCTTGTTTGCGGCAGCACGCGGGCCATGCATTCATGAAAACTTGCGATTAGCAATCGTTATACCTCATGCGCTGGTGCTTGACACGAGGCAGATAGGGTATTTGTTTGCCACAACACGCAAAATATTTGTGCTGGTTATGGGTTCGACTGTTCTTTGAATCCGGAAAGGCTTTCCGGCTCCGGCTCAGTACCGGTCGGGGTCGGAGTATCCTCGCAATTCCTCAGTTGTACTCTGAAAGCTCCCCGGGTTCCGGATCCATCCTCTGGCTCTGGAACCCGGTTTTTTGTTGTGTGTAGGTCGAGAGTGCGTTTCCCAAATCAGCATTTCGAGTTCGAGCTGAAAACGACATGCCCATCGGCATACCTGCAGTACTTTGCTGGAAAATCTTCGCAGCAATCGCAGATTAGCGGAGCGTTCAACATTTTTCCGTCACTGTGTTCGGCTACTGGTCCTGATCTCATCTCCTGCCGTGGGCGACGAATTCGCCCCGGGCAACGCGGCGTGGCCCGTGGCCTTTGGCGAGGCGAGCGTGGCACTGCGAGCCGTGACAGCGCATTGGGCTCCATGGAATCGCGCTTGGCACATCCGAGACAAAGCCCCACTAAGCTTTGACATCAACAGAAGACGCGCCATCATCGGGCCATGACATCTGAGCCGTTGCTGGACATAGATATTCCCGGGATCAAGAAGCTGCGCCGCGGAAAAGTTCGCGAAGTGTTCGACCTTGATGACGCGTTGCTGCTCGTGGCGACCGACAGGATTTCAGCTTTTGATTGTGTTATGCCGAACGGCATCCCGCGGAAAGGCGAGGTTCTGACACAACTCTCGTTTTTTTGGTTTGGCCGATTCGCCGGCCTTGTCCCAAATCAGCTTCTTGCAGGGCCGACAGACCCCTTGCCAGCGCGGCTTGCGCCATACGCAAAGTTGCTCGCGAGACGCGCCATGCTCGTCAAAAAGGCCAAGCCTTTGCCTGTCGAGTGTGTCGTGCGCGGATACCTCGCCGGCTCCGGATGGAAGGAATATCGTGCTTCTCAGACTGTCTGCGGAATAAAGCTGCCGCCGGGATTGCGCGAAGCCGACGAATTGCCCGAACCCATATTCACACCTGCAACAAAGGCTGAAACAGGCCACGACGAAAATATTTCATTTGAGCGTGTCGAGTCTCTCCTCGGCTCGGATCTGGCCAATCGGGTGCGTGATTACAGCCTGACCCTTTATCGCAGCGCGCGGGATTACGCAAGAGACAGGGGAATTATCATCGCCGACACCAAGTTCGAGTTCGGATTGCACAACGGACAACTCATTCTGATTGATGAAGTGCTCACGCCCGATTCGTCCAGATTCTGGCCGGCCGACACATACCAACCAGGCCGGTCCCAGGCGAGCTTTGACAAACAGTTCGTGCGCGATTACCTCGAATCCATCAACTGGAACAAAACGCCGCCAGCACCGCCGCTGCCCCTGGAGGTCGTCACGCACACACAACAGAAATACCTCGAAGCCTACGAGCGCCTGACGGGACAGCCGCTCTAACCCCGGCCCAGCGCAACCTCAGCCGACCGGTCCTGTCAGAGGATTTGCGCTCGGTGCAGGGATGGGCCTTCGCCGCGCTCCGCCGCCAAAGGCGACCTTTTCTGCTTTTCTGGCAGCGAGCATTGCGGTCACGACAGTGCCGTCCCCGAGGGATTACATTGGATAATCTGCGCAAGAGAAAATATGGGGACAGACACGGTGTTCGATGTGCCGATGAGGAACGTTCAACGTGAAACGTTCAACTCTCAACTTTCAAAGGGGTTACCGAAAGGGCGCATGGTGGGTTGGATATGGGGACAGGCACGCAATATGGACGACCGGACTTTTGAGCCGGCGGACCTGAACAGGACAAGCGCGGGTCGGACGATCCAAGCCGGCTGTGGCGGCGAGATATGGGGACAGACACGGTGTTGGATGTGCCGATGGCGAACGTTCAACGTGAAACGTTAAACTCTCAACTTTCAAAGGGGTTACCGAAAGGGCGCATGGAGGGTTGGATATGGGGACAGACACGGAATTTGGAGCAGGGATGGGCCTTCGCCGCGCTCCGCCGCCAAAGGCGACCTTTTCTGCTTTTCTGGCAGCGAGCATTGCGGTCACGACAGTGCCGTCCCCGAGGGATTACATTGGATAATCTGCGCAAGAGAAAATATGGGGACAGACACGGTGTTCGATGTGCCGATGAGGAACGTTCAACGTGAAACGTTCAACTCTCAACTTTCAAAGGGGTTACCGAAAGGGCGCATGGTGGGTTGGATATGGGGACAGGCACGCAATATGGACGACCGGACTTTTGAGCCGGCGGACCTGAAACAGAACAAGCGCGGGTCGGACGATCCAAGCCGGCTGTGGCGGCGAGATATGGGGACAGACACGGTGTTCGATGTGCCGATGAGGAACGTTCAACGTGAAACGTTCAACTCTCAACTTTTAACGGGGTGACCGAAAGGGCGCATGGTGGGCGAGATATGGGGACAGACACGGAATTTGGAGCAGCCTCGGTTGTGTATCGGTTTTTGGCCAGGCACGGGTGGCGGAAAGTAGCGCCGGACACACGGCACCCGAAAAGCGATCCCCGAGTCCAACAGGACTGGAAAAAAAACTTCCGGAAGTGTTGGCGTCCTTGTTGAAACCGGAGAATGTGAAAGGCCGCCCAGTCCGGCTGATGTTCCAAGACGAAGCCCGGTTTGGCCGGATGGTGCGGCTGCGGCGATGCTGGGCACCAGCACCATTGCGCCCGACGGTTCCAAATGGCTACGAGCGCCAGTTCATTTACGCTTACGGAGCAGTCAGCCCTGTTGAGGGACAATTGGATTGGAAGATCTCCTCCAACATGAACACCGATCGAATGAATGAATTCCTCTGCCAAGTCAGTGCGGCGCACCCTGATGAGTTCATTGTGATGGTGGTCGACGGAGCTTCCTCCCATACGTCTCGTGAGGTGCGGATTCCGGAGAATATTTGCCTTCTGCGTCTGCCACCTTATTCACCTGAACTGAATCCTCAGGAACATGTCTGGGACGAGCTGCGGGAAAAGGAGTTCCCCAATCGGGTATTCGACAGTCTGGAGGGCGTCGTTGGGCAACTGGAATCCGGGCTCAGACGGCTGAGTGCTGACCACGAAGGCTTGCGGAGTCTTACAGGCTGGCCGTGGATTGTTAGTATCAACTTGATAGCGACTCAGAATAAGGAACACAAGGCCGGGCTGCTCAGCCAACTCGCCCGGCAGGGCAGATCTTGGGGATTTCCGGTCTGGCTTGCATCGCAGGATGCCAACAAGTTTCTGACGGAAGGGGCGGAAGGCACAAACTTCGCACAACTGGCCGAGTGCGGTATGCATTTCAGCCCGCACACGCTCAGCCCCGCCGATAAAAAGCTGGCACTGGGCACGGTTGTTGACCAGTCATTCAAGAAAGTCGAGGCTGCCCTCTGTCGGTGCGGAAGACTCTTAACCACTGGCGTGGTCCGACAGTTTTGGCGGGACAATGGGGAATAGGGTGCAGTCGCTGCTTGCGCTATGCGTGTGGCGGAGTATTGTGTGCCGTATGTTGGATTGGGCACAATGTCCGGCGGTCGAGCGCGTGCCTGGCAAAGTCAGCGGGGCATGGGTTTTCAAGGGAACGCGTGTACCGGTGCAGACTCTGTTTGAGAACCTGGAGGGCGGGGCGACGGTGGACCAGTTTCTCGAGTGGTTTCCCGGCGTCACGCGCGAGCAGGTTTTGGCTGTTCTGAAATTCGCCGAGTCGTCCCTGGCGGTGACGCCAGCTTGAGCGGATGCCATGCGGTTGCTTTTCGATCAGGGCACGCCTGTGCCTCTGCGCCGCGCGCTTGTGGGGCATGAGGTGTTCACCGTGTTTGAACTTGGCTGGTCCAATCTGCAAAACAGTGATTTGTTGCGGGCGGCCGAAGAACACTTCGAGGTTCTTGTTACCACGGGCCAGAATTTGCGTTATCAGCAAAATCTCAGGGGCCGGCTTTTGGCAATTCTTGTGTTACCGACGACCAATTGGCTTGAGATTCAGCAGCATCAGTATGAGGTGGCTGCCGCTGTGAACTCGATGCGGCCGGGTGAATATCGCGAGCTACGCTGGTGAATGGGCCATCAGCATCAACCGCTTACAAGCTGCGGTTTGTTGTTCAAGAGCAGAAGGCCAAGACGCATCACTTTGACTTGCGGCTGGAGAAGGACGGCGTGTTCAAGAGTTGGGCTGTGCCAAAAGGACTGCCCGTGCTTGTGGGCCAAAAGAGGCTGGCCGTGCAGGTCGAGGATCACTCGCTGGAGTGGGGAGACTTCGAGGGGGTAATACCGGCCGGACAGCGCAGCGCAGCAGCAACCGAATGATAGGGGCCAGATAAATACGTTCGTTCCAGGCTCGCAACTCCGTCGCGCCACGCTGAAAGGGGCGACTTCGTCACCCACGGGGGAGATGGGAGTGGGATCAGCGGAACAACAGTTCGCAGGCAAAAGTCTCGAACGACACGCTGATCTGAGATTTTCACGAAGATCATCCATTGTATTTCAAAGGTCGCCCTGTTCTGACCGCACTACTCGCTGCCAGAGAAGCAGATACTGACAAACTGAGCAAACTCACAGTCTGAAAATCTTCTCAAAAATGATCGATTTCTGGATCTAGTAATACGGCACCCTCCGAAGGTCAAAAGGTGCCATGGTGTCAGCGAGCTTCAGACATAAATTGGCGGGCTTTCTTCGGGTAATCTGTCACCAAATCGGCTCCAGCCTTTTTGCAAAAAACATCGGGAAAAGCGTGAATTAGACGTGCCAGCCGTTCTGCCTCGAAAAGACTCTTTTGTTCAAATCTAGCGGTACGCCCGGGACCAAAGCAACTGTCTCGAACGGGGTGTTGGGTTGCGATTGCGCTGCGCTGATGGCTACGGGATCAGGACGACCCGGTAGAACTTCGTTTTGCCTTTGCCGCCGGTCTGGGAACCGTCATCGGTGAAACTGTAAGACCCGGTTGCTGATGTGACGGTGCCGGGCACATCCGACCAGTTGATTACACCGGAGCCGGGAATATCTGGTGCGTATTGGACCTTGAATTTGAGGTTCGGGAGACTGTTCCAGTCGAGAACAACCGTACCGCCTGCCATTGAGATGTTGACGGTTATGGATGTGTCAACAGGGGTGCCGCCTTCGAGGATGACGCGATAGAACTTCTGCGGTGCCGGGCCGCCGGTGAGTGATCCGTCATCTATGAATGTGTAAAGGGTCGTTGCGGAGGTGACCGTCCCGGGTATATCGATCCAGACAAAATCGCCCGACGGCGCAATCTGGGTCGCATACTGGATACGGAACACCAGTCCGGGTGAGGCGAACCATTGCAGAGTGATGATGTTGCCGGTGACCGAGATGACCGGCTTGAACGACACGCCAACAGGTGTGTCGCCTATGTACTGGATGGCCTGAAGGATGTACGACACCGCGCGGTTGTCGGCGTTATAGACGTACACGTACCAATCACCGCCGCTGAGCGGAACAGGCACGCTGTTTGTTGTGACTCTGATGCTTTCGGGCAGGATACCCGGTTCAGTGCTCATGTAGTCGAACAGAACCGATGTGGGCGAATCGCCCTTCCGCACGAACAAATCAACGTTGCCATTGATTGGCGTGAGGAAGAACTCTGCGCGGGTCGCGTTGGGTACGACAGCGAACTTATACACTTCAGGGACGCAATCGCCGCCCGGGCCGAGGCTAGGAGCAGTGTTGGTTATGGCGATGCCGCTGAGCAAGGTGGTCAAGCGTGGTTGCGGCACCGAGACAGAAAGGCTGCAGGTCACTGGTACAGGGTCACGTGATAGCAGTGCGATGTACCATGTTCCGCGGAGGTCGGGCATGGAACTGCTCGGGCAAACGACGATGTTGGCTGGCATGCCTTTAGAAGCGTCCTGGGAGTAAAGCGCGTCTGACGGCCCTGGTCGGCTGTTTCGGCTGATTAGCAGGCGGGCGTTGCCGGTCAGGTTGTACAACTGGAACTGCAGGGCTGGCACAGCGGCGTTGACGGTCAATGCGTAATAAGTGCAGGTGTCATTGGCCGGTTCAGCAGTGGCTGTGACAGGCGTTCCAATCTGGAGAGGAACCTCGCCGTAGGCGGCGGTTTCTTCGGCGTATATTACGTATTGGGCCGCCTTGGTTTCGCGGTTGAGTATGCCGATATACCAGTTGCCCGGGAACAATGGGACCTGTGACCTTTGGTTTACGACGATTTGTTCACTGAACAATCCGGGGTTTTCGCTCGAGTACTCGTACCAATCTGGGGCCGGCCAGAGCGGCGGTGTCGAGCGTGCGTTCCGGATGTAAAGGTCAACGTTGCCATCAAGAGGCAAGACATTGAAGCTGACACATTTGGCTGTGTCAGTGACGTGATAGCAATAGTACTGCAAGGCATTGGTTGCCGGGATGTTGGTTACGACGAATTCACCAAACGGCAGTGTGGTAATGTCAGGGCAAATGTCGCGGTTGGCGTCGGGGTAGAAGTCAACCTGGAGGCTGAAATCGACGGGGCTTGTCTGTTCATTCTTGACAGCAAGGTAATACAGTTGACCGACGGGGAGAGAGGCAATCGGATCAGCAGGCATCGCAGGGGATCCGTCAGGCAGTGCGAGCCACCAGCCGTTGGTGGCAAGAACTGCGATGCCGGCGAGTTCATTTGTAAGGAACTGGACGTCGCTGTACTGAGTTACGCCGGCGGGCAGGCTGTTGGGGTTATACCAGAGACTCAGGTTGGTGGTGGCAACGAGAGTATTGGTTGCGCGCTGCGCTGTTGAAGGCACTTCGACGAGGAAGTATCTGGTGGCGCCGCCGATTATCGTATTCGTGTACGGGACGCCGTTTGTGATGCGGACGATTGGGTACGTTGGCGGGGCAAAAGTAAGATCGAGCTGCCATGAAACGAGCTGTGGGTCGATGTCATTGGTGACACCGAAACGTCTGTCAACAATCTGCAGGTGCCATTCGCCCGCTGCCACCTGGCCGATGAAAGGCGTCAGTTCTTCTTCGGGCAGGAAATAACGTGGCGCCATCTCGATCAGTTCAAAGGAATCAAGAAGCACACCCGGGTCAAGCGCTTCAAGCCCGAACTCGGTTTCGTCAGATTCGGCGACGAATGTAACGGAGTTGGTCTGCCATTGGGTCGAGTAAGTGCTGAAGACGTTTGAGAATGAGCTGCCCACGGTCAGGCGCGTGCGGGGTGCGGCCGGGGGCGGGCACTTGCCGACATTGTGCAGGGCGTAGATTTCGGCGATTTCAGTTTCCGAGAGGGCGCGTTGATAGATGGAGATTTCGTCCATAATGCCCGTGAAGAACTCGCCGGTGATCGAATTGGTCCCGATAAGAAGCGGTGAATTGACTGAGTTTGTTGGCAGGAACGTGTTGGTTAGCGTGCCCGGCAGTGTGACATGACGTTCCAACCGTCCGTCCATGTAAAGCTTGAGTTCGACCCTGTTGGTACTGATTTGACGAATAGTTGCAGCGGCGTGGTGGAAAACGCCTGGTGTGGGTGCATGTTTTGACCGAACCAACTCGAGCGTCGGATGATCGGAGTCAATGTCCCCGGCGACAGTCGGGTCATTGTACCACCATTCGAGTCCGGTCTGGTAAGCCGAGAGCCCATAGTTGACGGCGGTGGTGGAACCGTTCATTGCTTTGAAGACCATCGGTCCGCCTAATGGTGGGGGATTTGAGACAGCGATTGCATTTGTGAGATTAAACCAGAGTTCGACGGTGAACTCATTTGTGGCGACAAGCTGCCGGTCGTCTGGAACACGCATGCTGACCTGATTTGTTGCGAAGAGAAATCCCTGGTCAACCATGGCGTTTGTGTAAGCTGCCGTGCCCAGCATTTCGGCGTGGTGGCTGTCTATTACGTCCAGTGCCGAGCTTTCGCCGGGCCACCATGCCACAATGTCCGGTGCGAGAGGTTGGAAGCGGTGAGTGAACTGGAGCTTGTACTCGGTGCCCGGGCGTGTTGGGAGCCAACGTCTGATATGGCCGTTTCGGAGGGCCAGCAGGTTAGTGCCCGTATGTGCCAAGAGCGGGGAGTTGATTACAGTGACACAGCCGTTTGTGACAACCCATCCGTTTGTGCGTTGCCATGGATAGGGGTCGTCCATGACAACTGTGGGGAGGTTTGTTCCTGCCGGTTTTGCGCAGAACGTTGCAGTTGGGTTGGCCACAGCAAATTCGAATCCACTTATGTATTGGTTAGTGTAATGGGCGGAGGCGCCGGTGGCAGGGCCGGTGAACCCGGGGATTATCTCTGTGTACTCGTTGGTCAAGCCTGCGAATTTGATCGGTGTATGGGCGAGATTGGTATCGCTGGTAAAGGTGGCATACACGATGTTGGTGATGAGGCTGTTGGTCCGGATGAGGCCCTGGCTTTCGGGGCCGGCTGCAATTATGTTGGTTATGCCGGAAGCATCGATCAAACGAGCGGCGAGTTCACCTTGTGGTTTGTTGGTATCTGAGCCCGGTTGAAGGAAGAACTCGACGCCGATGCTGTTTGTGCCATCAGCCCAGACTGCGATTGTTCGGTTGGTTGACAGGTCGGACGGGCTGATCCATGCGTCGATCGTGAGCCCTTCGGCTGCGCCGAGGTCGAGGTTTGGATGACGGGGCACGAAAGCATAACCTGTGTCCTGGTCAGGGAAATGGAGGGAACGACCGAACATGCCGGGGTAGTCAACGACGAGATTGGTGAAGACGGCTGTATGATTTGTGAGCCAATCGATGCCGGTGTCGTCATCGAAGAGCCAGCGTGCGGCGAGTCCGTCTATTGGTTTGCCCGCGCCGCCGAACTTGTAGATTGCGCGTATTTCGGGTGCAGAAAGGGCGCGGCGGTAGAGGTCGGTTTCATCTAGCATCCCGCGGTACTGGTTGGTCATGGTAGGGAAGTCAGGTCTGGCGCCGAAATACAGATCGCCCCATGTTACAAGCCGGTCACCGAATTCGGGAATATGTTTTGATCGTATCGGCTCGCCGTCGAGGTAGAGCGTGGCGGTTTTGCTTGCATTCAGGTAGGTCAAAGCCACGTGATGGAAATTGGTAAGCACAGTTTCGGCGCCGAAAGCGGTCCAATTGGTTCCGCCGCGGCTTTCGGACAGCAAGACTGACTGGCCGCGCGGGCTGACTATGCGTATGTCAAGGTCTGAAGCGCGGGGGTGATTTATGCGCAGGCCGACCTTGATATCGCTGATGACCATTGCACTTGTGACATCGTTGGTGCCGATGTTCAGGGCGAGATCGCCAACAGAAACGACATTTGTTGACACGAAGGTTCGACGAAAGACGTCTGGCAATTCGCGTTCGAATTTGACGTAAATGTAGAATGAAATGCTTGACGCATTTGGGTTGTAAGCACCGATGAAGTAACGCCCGGCGGTTAGAGGCGGATCGTCATATATACTCTGGCTGAGCTCGCCTCCGGGCGGGAACAGCGTTGCCATGTTGTCATAATCGGTTCTCGTCGGGCGCACACCGCGTCGGAGGTACAGCTCGAGCGGCCCGGCGCTTAGCCGTGTGACAGACACGATCATCCGGCTGACGTCCGGAGGAACATCTATGTAAGCGTAACGCCACTGCTCGGGTGCGAGCGTCACGAAGGCACCTGCCAAAAGGTCAAGGTTGGGGGTGAGCCGCATCTCGAGATTCTGGACGTAACCTGTTTGGCCGAGTGCGTTATCGACGACCGTGAGAATCCATGCACCCGAGCCTTGCAGGCCGACGAAGTTGTCGAGTGAACCGGGGCCGTCAGTGGTTTGCGAATTCGGGAAGGCGCCGGAGCCCGTGTCGTCGTAAAGTGCCGAATAGAATCCGCCTGGTGCGGCATCGCTGCTTTTGTGATTGTTAAGGACGGCGAATCGGTTCAAGTGGCTGAGGTTTCCGACAAGATCGCCGAGGGCTTCGTGGTACAGGCTGTTACTGACGACGACCTGGATCAGGTCCATTGGGTATATGGCGATGGCGAAGATGTTGGTGCCGCCCGGGGTTACCGGCGACCCATCCGGTATGGCCTGAGGCAGGCGCAAACCGCGTGTGATCTGGTTGCCGTTCTCATCGATTGAACTGAACGGTTCCGGGCTCGAGATGCCAAAGAAACCGTATTCGGCGGCGCTTTGGTCTTCGGCTTTTACTCCTATGTAGAAAACTTCGCCATCTGCGGCGTTGGTGAAAACCACTGTTTCGGAACCGCCGGCTGAGAGTGACTTGTAGGCGTATCGGACGGCGTTGGTTTCCAGGAGGAGCAGTTGATCGGCCTGGTACAGATCGCCGCGCGGGTCTTGGCTGCGGGTGACGTACATGTCGATGTCGGCGTCCTCATTTCTTGGGGTTGACAATTCAGGTGGCATGAAGGTGACGAATGCCACGTACGGGCCGAAATTGGTTTCGCCTTCCATGCCTTCGACATAAGCATTGGTGAAGACGTAGAAATGCCATTGGTTTGTGACGCCGATCGGGTAGATTTGAAGAGGCGAATTGGCGCCGGCCCGTTGATAAAGGAGCGGTATTCCGTTTGTTACGACGGTCAACTCTGCCGCTGCCAGTGGCCGGGGTGAATCCTCGATTTTCGGCTTAAGGGTGATCGCGTTTGTGCTTTCACTTGAAACAACGAGGGCGTAGTCTTGGACAATTCCGTTTGTATGTGTGTTGACGGCGTTAACGTTAACTCTACGCGCGGAGACAAGGATGGTGTAGTTTGTGTCAACAGGCGCGCGGATGAAGACGTTCTCGACGTTATTGACATTGTCATAGGCTGCGAGGTTGTCGATTGAATTGGGCTGATTGAAATCGCTCGAAGCCGGGATGTCATTGCCAATGTACACCGTGCCGGAGACGTTGTTTGATACAATCAGGTCAAGGTCGTTGACCAGTTTGTACGAGGCTGCCGGGTTGCCCGGGGGATCGGTCCAGACCAGTGTTATGCGGAGGTTAGCGTTTGTGGCACCGGGTTCGATCGAGAGTGAGTACTGGTTTGTCTGGCCGGTGGCGAGGGCGTTTGTTGGGTTTTGGTCGATCCATGCTACAGGCCATGATTCAGGTTTGTCGAGAGCATTGGTCAACGTCCGTGGCAATGAATTGGTGAGGTTTACGATGCCCCAGCCCTGGTAATTTATGTTATTGCGCACCTGGAAGTTGTATTGTGGGCTGAGAGACCGTGCGCCGTTGATGAGGATTGCCTTGAGCAAAGCCGGGCTGTAATTGGTTTTGAGCTGTTGTTCAAAGAACTCTTGGACCAGAGCAAGCAGACCGGACACGGCTGCAGCGGCGCCGCTTGTGCCAGATTTGGCACGGTAGTATGGCCCAAGATCCTCCGAGAGCTGCTTGAGCGTATTCGAATAAGAACCTGTATCGACCCTGAATTCGAGGATTGTGCGGAGGTCGAAGTCAACGCTGCTGGCTGTTTCATTACCGATGCCATAGAACCAACTGCCTTCGACAAGGTTGGGGAACCGTTCATTTGGAATTACAACCCGGTTTGTGCGGAACGGTTCCACGTTGTAGGGGAAATCGCCTTGATTGACGTAGATTGGCAGGGTTGGGAACGGGCTGGGCGAACTTAGATTTGTCAGGACCTCGATTGTCAGGCGGGTGGCGTTGGCAGGGACGTAGATCGAGTACTGATTCGTTTGGTGGTGGGGAACAGTCTGGGCCGGATAGTTGTTAACCTGTTGATTTGTTATGTTGATAGTCGGGTCCCAATCTGCCCATACCGACTCGGGCTTGATTGGGCGTGTTGAAACGAGCATTGCTCCGGGAGCGACAAGGTCGGGCTTGAATCGGCCGGCTGTGCTCTCGAGGCCAATACCAACGTTGCCGCGGCTGGAGAAAGGTGCGACTTCATCGTCGCTGTCGGTTTCCCCAAGATAGACAATGTTAGTGACCAACATATTGGTGACTACGAACTCGTCATCGATGATATTGGTTACAAGTTCTTCAGTGATGTTTGTGTAGTAGATGAATCTGGGGCTGTCTATGGCGCCGACTGTTATGACGTTCTTTGCGGTGGCGGGTGAATTGATGGTGCCGGGCTCGCCACCTGAGCCGACGTCGTTGCCGTTGCCATAGTTGCCTGCGGCGAACACGAAAAGCATTGCCTGGCTATTGGTCAGGTCCGTCATGGTAGGGACAGCGTCTCTTGTTGCGGCGTCATAGCTTGCGGCTGCTGAGTCATAGTCAAACCGATTACCGTAACCCCAACTGTTGTTTGAAACCATGACATTGGTGCGCTGGAGCACGACATAGTTGGTCAGAGCAGCGGTTTCCTGGAGGTATGAATCCGAGACCGGGGGACCGAAAACAAGATCAACTGGCAGGACAAGGAGCTTCGTGGAGGGGGCCATGCCACGAAAACTTGCGCCTTCGACAGACCCTGGTGCGTTGGTTCCGTTCGGGCTCTTCAGGCCTGAGCTGGCGATTGTACCGGCCACATGTGTGCCGTGGCCAATCGGGTCGCCGGAGATGACATTCGTTTCTCCGAACACACGGCCTTCTAGGTCGGGATGGCTCGAATCGACGGCGCTGTCGTTCATGTTGACCCAAATCTTGTCACCGGTGAGGTTGAAATAATTGGTATTGGTGGAAAGAGTGGTCTCAGAAACGCCGATTCGCACGCGTGTCAGGTCGTTAAGCAGAACACGCGGGCTCCACGGTTCGATTAACTGGACTTCTGGAAGTCCAGCGAGTGCGGGAAGAGCACCCGATGAAACCTCGGCGATGAACTGCGGCCCAAAGGGGGTGCGATTCTCGCCGAGGACGTTGGCGTTTCGAGCGACAAGCGCCCGGTTCAGTTGGGAACCTGCATCCGGGAAAGCCGTAATAACGAGCCTTGTTCCTTCTGGGAGAGGCTGTTGGTCAACAGCCAGTGGAAGCAACTGTGGGTCGATTTTGTAGTAGGGCTCATACGGCAAAACAGCTCGGACAAGGGGAGAGGATCGAATTTGCTTAGCGGCCTCGCGGGATGCGCGAACGAGCCATGTGTTGTTGGGGATGTACGAAACCAGGGCGGCACCCATGTCTGATAATGAGTTCAGAAAGCTGACGTCTGCTGACTTTCGGCTCTGAACCAAATAGGCGCCAGGATCATCTCCTGCGCCGAGATGCGAAGGGATGGGCAAAGAAGGTTCGATACTGGTGTCTATGATGGCATTCCGCAGGAGAATGGCGGTGTCACTGCGGGACAAAGCTTCCAAGGTTTGGTCCGTGTTTCGGAGCCGGAATGGGAACAACGGGTCACGCGGGACCGAATGATTTGTCGATGCCGGCGGCTTTGAAAGGTCTGCGGGGGCAGAACCATTCCTCGCCTCGCTGTCATTGGTGAGATTTGGTGCGCTTAGCAGCCGGACCGGGGCTACGGCATTGCCGAGCTGTTGGCCGGCTGAGTTTGTTGTCATGGCCTCCATTTGGCGTTGCTGGGTGCGGTTGCCCAGCATCCAGAAGCCGATTGCGGCGCAGAAACAAACAACGCTGATTATTGACCAGGTACGGGCTTTCATAGGCCGCGAGCGATGGAAAATCTGGAGTTTACGGTTGTCATTCCGGAACAAGTTCGTTGTAACTTTCGACCACTGCGCGTGGTGCGAGGGGTGTTCCCTCAATGCGTATTACAGATTTGCTGACGAACTCGGCGGTGACCTGATAATTGGTACACAGCCGGTTGAAAGTGCCCGAGCCGAGATAAAGGGAATTTGGTGCTTTGCGAAGTGCCTGACCGAAAGCATATACAACGAATCGCGGCTCATCCTCTTTGATTAGCGACAGGATATGCTGTGGGATGCATTCGAGCACCTCATCGCGTGGCATGTACTGAATCCACCTGTGATACAAGCCGGGCGACTGACTTGGGACATTGATGGTTCCGAACGTGAGCTCGGGTGTGGCAAGAATCCGGCCCATCCGATGGAACAAGGGCAGGCCGTGCCCGGTTGGGTCAAGCAAGGATTCCATCGTACGTGTTCGGTTGATGCCGGCGACGATATCCGGGACAAGGTTTGTAGCGATTGGCGGCGGAGGGTGGGGACCGATGAGGATTGACTGCAAACCGCCGACGTCATTGGTTGGGATGGCGATCATGAGACCGTTCAAGACTGCTGACCACGCGGCGAGGTTGGTCTGGTTGACGCCCAGAAGGCCGCGTGCGGCGTTGTCGTTGAGAGCGGTTGTGAAGCATTCGACTATGTTCCAGTCGTTGGTTGGATGCGTACCATAACTTCCGGCCCAGCGGAACCAGTCGTTTGTGGGGGCTATGTCGGCCTTGAGATAGACGGTTTGCCATGGGGTGCCTCTGTGGACGCGTCCGATCCACCCGACATTCGGGAATTTGTTGGTCGGGAATTGCCAATCATCAGACCGAGTGATAAGCGGGTCTTTGAACCTCAAATCACGCGCTATACGATCGACGGATTGATTGGGGTTCCCGCCCCATGGCCTGTATCTTTCGTTGAGAATGCCGAGGTTCGAGTTTGTGAGAGCGATTTCCGGTGGAATCGCGAATCGTATGGCATTTGTGCGGTTTGGATCGCCTGGCGGATTGAACGGATCGAGCAGGTCACCAAGCGTATAGTGGACAAGTGGATCATTGGCCTGCCATGAAAGGTCCTGGTAAATCTTGCGTGTGGGTGAAAAGCCGGCTTGTATTGCGAGCTTGTTGCCCACCTCGGCGCTGAGTTCGGCAAGCGCGCGGCCGGATTGGTACACAAGCGGGGTAAGCCCGCAAAACAGGCGCAGTCTGTCGATGCTCTTCTCCTTGTCGCGCCCCTCGGCGCTGACCTGGCTGAAACTGCGCCACTGCTGTGAGCTTACCGGGATGTTGCCCAGCGAGATTTCGACCTGGTTTTGCAAGCCTGCCGTATTTGTGCCCCAAAGATTGGCCGGCTCGGTCAAACCACCGGCCACGGAGACTGATTGCGCGCGTCCTGCGAGTTCTCTGGTGAGGTCCAAAGCAGTGCCCATGTTGCCCAGGCAGACGAAATCGACAATTCGGTTTGGCACGACGCTTTGGTCTATAAGGGCATAGTAGCACCTGTTTGTCAGATAGATGTTGAGGTACGGGACATAGAAACCGAGGCCGGGGATAAAGTTGAGGTTTGTGCCGGCGAACTGGAGGGACTTGGTGAGAGGGTTATAAACCTCGTTGCTTGCGACAACAAGGCCGCGATGGATTGGCACTTTGAACTCTCGAGCCGGCCAGTTGGCCAACAAGATGTTCGTCTCGTAATGATTTGATATGTAGCGGAGAATTGAACCTGGAGCAAGTGTGTTCGAGACCATCACGAACAGGTCACCAGCAGCTTTGAGCCTGAGCGGGCGCGAAAAGTTCTGGGTATATGAGTTCCAGCATTCGAGGCCGAACTGATTTGAAAGGGTGAGTTGATACAGGATGTTGGTTTGATTTGGCCGTGCGCCGGGAGCCGGTTTTCGGAGTTCGAGTTTGCGGGTTAACTGGGCGACGTTTTGGAGAGCGAACTCGTTGAAATTTGGGAATCCTTTCTTTGCGCCTATGAGGAAAGGGATATTATAGACAACGGCGAGCGGATCGTTGGTGAGTCGCGCGCGGTCTTCAGGTATGTTAAGGTCGTAGAGCCGCATTCGATCCAGGAAAGACGCGTCGGTAACCTCTTCGTATCCCGAGATGTAAATGTTGGTACCAGAACCTGAGAACAACGGTCTCAGGACTGTTGGCAATTCTGGGTAAGGAGTGGCGGGATTGTTTGTGGTGGCGTCGTAGAGGTTTACCGCTAGCTGGAGAAGACGGTGGAGAGCGGGGGAATACTCATTGAACGGATAAATTTGTATCCGGTTCACATGCAGGCCCGGTCTGACCAAGTGCTCTCCGAGGAAGGCGTTTGTGGCGATTCTGCCGGTGCTGAACAGTACGAAATTAGTGGTACGGGACGCCTCTATAAGCCTGTTTGCAACGTTGGTGAAGAATGCCAGAGGCGTCCACGGAACGAGGTTTGTGGAGTTGTAGGGGGGCAGATTGTTGTAATTCAGGTTGATTTTCGAGCGGATTGGCGGGGGCGAGTCGGTTCCCAACTGTGACAGGAGCCGATAGAAAGTGTATCGGTCGTAAGTGGAAAGGCCATTTTGGACGAGCTGTAAGTTCCCGAGCCACGAGACAGGGGCTTTGTTTGTATTGAAGAAATCGTTGAACTCGAAGTAACTCTTTGGTGAATCGCTCCCGGCCCATGGCTCGGTGACATCGTCATTATCTGATGTCAGCGGTGAAACGCCGTTGAAAACAGGGCCGTCGGTGTAGCTATCGACCAGGTCAAAGCGAAGCGAATTTGCGACGGCCAAGCCGTTTGTGGTGTAGAACCAGTTTCTGGCCGGCGCAAGGTTGCGGTAGTCACCGTCGTATCGGTACCGGAGGAAGGCGAGTGCATCGGCGAATGAGTCGGTGTTGCGGGCGAAAGTGCGGAAACCGCGATAATCGTATTCACGGGAGACATTTGTGTTCAGGTCGTGGAGGAAAGCGGCGAGGTTGAGTTCCCATGGGCCGGCGCCCTGGTTACGAAGGTAGCCGATCGAACGCATTTGCGGATCCGAGCGGCCGGCTTTTGTATTATTGTGCATGAAATTTATATCGAGGCTTTTGCCGGTGGGGAGAACCATATAGGCATAACGGCCGACGAACCCGTTTGTTGCCGAGTGGGGGAAGTCTGGTTGCGCGAGGACACCGATCCATTCCGGGTCGCCTGTCAGGTTGACGTATTGGAGGGGGGAGACGGGGCGTCCGTCATCGCCCAGTAACGGGCAAACGCCGTTTGATTCGAAACGTCCGTTCCGGTTCAGGTCGAGGTAGAATCTGAACTCGAGATTGGTTCCCTGGAGGACATAGACTGGCGGGCGCGGATCGATTTGGAGGTTTGCGATATTGCGGAGGCGGTGGGTTTCGTCTTTGAGTGGGGCACCCGTAATGAGGTAGTTGTAGTTGACGTTTGTGATATTGGGTGTGTCTGTTGGGAGATTTGGGTTGAAACCGTTTGTGTTTACGAAGTTGGTGGAAACGGCGAAGTCGTAGGTCAACAGGCTGCCTGCAGCCATCATTCGACTGGCTATTTCGGCCTTGACGCGCTCGAGTGCGGCGTCGGCCATCAAGCGCGATACTGTTTGGTCATCGGCGATTGTAACTGCAGCGCGTTCGCGGCGGCTGACAGCGAGGAAGGTTATGGCCATCAAAGTGACCACTGCCAACATCACCAGCGTGATGACGAGAGCTACACCTTTTTGGGACTGATGCTTCATGGAAGTTTGGTATAGAAAGGCGAAGATTCGCGCAGCGGGATTCGCTGTCTGAACAAGTGAACCTGACCGGCCCGGTTTGAAATGAAGCGTTCGGCCATGACGGACCCTGCAGCGAAGGCCTGAAATTGGTCACGGGCTCGAGGTTCGAGGACGCCGACTTCGAGTTCGAGGTAGGCGGGGAGTGCGTTGCTGAGAAAAGCAAACCGTGTTTCGGTTGGTTCCCGATCTTTCCAGAGGAAAACGTTCGTTCCAAGCAATAGTTGCGGATACATCCATTTGTTTGTGAACCGATTGGTTGTATCCCATGACATGAGCAGGCCCATGTCGTCATAGGCCTGAATGCGGAAGTGAATCACACCTTCGGCGAGTGTGAGATAGTTTGTTGGTTCCTGGTTGATGACAATGCGTGCAACTTGAGCCAGCATGTTCGAATCCGGTCTTCGGTTATAGAAGTTTGTTGCGTAAGAAAGTCTGGCCAAAGTTCCGACGCCGTTGCTGGCGAACAGAACGCGGTACCCGATTTGGGTCCAATCCCGGTTGAATCTGGACAGGAAATACAATTCGTGGAGGATATTGGTGCGGACTGCGCCGCCCACGAGGGCTTGCCGGACCGGTTTGTAGGCGGGGCTTTGGAAACAAAGGAGGTTGGTGGCGCCACCGATGTCAGAAGCGGATATTTGCGACAGGTCTCGCGTGATGATGTCCATTGCCTGACGTCCTGACTCGAGGACATCAACCTGGGTAACGCTGGATAGCAGGGCACGCTGCGTGTGGTGGAACACCGTATAAAGCGCTCCGATTATGACGACGGAGATGGACACCGCCAGCAACAGTTCCATCAGCGAGAAAGCCCGGGATGGGCGATAACGGGGGCTGGTATGGTACTGGTAGATTTTCATTGGCTGACGGTGAATTGTGAAGGTTGCACGAAAAACAGATCGTGTTGCTGCAAGTAATCAACATTTGTCCGCCACAACGTTCCGCTGACAAGGGTTCGGAATGTCTTTCGATTGTTACCAACGCGAACGCCGGTTTTGGATTGGTAAATCGGCCATGCGAAGGTCACCTTGAGTTCGTAGGCGTTTTGGCGGAGCAAGGTTGCTCTGAGGAACGTGTTTGACCTTGCCACCCATTCTGCTGGCGGAAGATTTGGCACATTGAAATTTGTGTTAAAGCCCGCCAACGGGCTGAACGGGGTCAGTTCAGTTGAAATGCGATAGGCAAAAGCGAAGTCGTTTTTGGGCACTTTTTCGATTGCCGAGCCGGCCAGGGCGCGGACAAAAGCAAAAGTTGAACGGGATTTGAAGAGCATCGGTTGTCCGCGCTCGTTTGTGTATAGGAACAGCTTGGGCAAGCTTAACAGTCCCACGATATCCCGCCCGTTTCTGAAACCCTGGCCATAGGTTGCATCTGCGGTTGTCAGTGTTCCGCCGGGCTGCCCAAGGACCTGGGAAAACGTTTCTGTGTGTATGACATCGACCAGGTTGGTCAGGTAATCGAGGCCCTGAGCGCCGCTCCGGATGGTTTCAATCCAGAACGCGCCTTCCTGCTGAATGATTGTGTCCTCGCGGTTTTGTTTCTGGACCTGGAGGCCGGTTGGCAGAACTCCGATTATTGCCACCAAGGCGAACGCGATAATAGCGATGCAAATGGCAATTTCGACCATTGTGAAGGCGGAGTTGGGCCCGGCCATTGCTCGGACCTCGAGGCCGGCGGATTTTGGGCGAAGACCTCTGTAAGCGTGCCTGGCAGTGGAAGTCCGGCGCTCGTGTGGCGGTTTTGCTGATGGGCGATTTAGATGGACTTTGGCTGTGTTCATTTCAGCTTCGCCTCCTCAGCCTGTGCTCGACCGGTGAGCCAATTAACGCGGATATCGGTCCGGTTGCCTTTGGGCGTTTCGACGACATCCGGGGGTGACGACAGGTCGAAAGCCCAGGGAGTCTGTGCGTTTTTGGGGTAGAAAATGCTTCCCCGCGAGAGTGTGATCCACGCGTCCTGCTGATCTCTGCCTGCCGGGTATTTGCGTTCCTCGTAGAAAACTCTGCCTGCCGGGTCAAAAGCGATGTAAGGCATCCGGAGTTCGGGGCTGCTAGCCGTGGGGAAAGGGAAGTAAGCATAGGGCAAAGGCCGGTTGGTGTACTGTTTCGAGTAGCGCTTATCCACTTCTTTGACCCACTCATCTCCAAGGTCGATGAACTTGTTGGTTGCGACAAATATGCCATCGGGCAGGTATTTCCATGGGGTTAGGTACCGCGGGTTTTGACGCCCTGGCTGGTCACCCACGGTTCTGCGGGAAAAGAGTGCATAAGCTGTGTACTGGCCGGTGACAAGGTTTGTCATTTGGCGAAGAATCTGCCGTTGTTGGACGGGGTTTCTGACTTCTTTGCGAACGGTATCGAAGTGAAATCGCATTGTTGGGGGCACAAACACGATGTACACCGTTCTACGTCCGCTTATTGCAAGCTGCCTTGCGTAGCTGAGATCATCGAGCATTTGGCGGTTGCCCGCGGCAACGATATTGGTTCTGGAGATGCTTCGGATGGCAGGCACGCTGGTGGCGGCGAGAAGCGCAATGACGCCAACCACAACCAACAACTCGAGCAACGTGAACGCTTTCGAGGCCGGGCAAGGCGCGCGCGGTTGGATTTTAGGTTGAGGTGCCATGAGCATCTCCTGGTATGCGGCTTTACTTCCAGCTAAGGACGTTGTCTTTGTTGAATCCCTCGTTGGCTTTGGCCATGATATGATAACCCGAGGCGTCGCGTTTTCCGATCATTCCGTCGGGTCCGAACGACCACACCATGACGGTCGAGTTGGCCTCGAAGCGGTTTGGCGATTTGTCGCCGGTGCCTACCGGGTTGGCGCGTCGGAGGCCATTGAAACCCATGTCGCCGCTCATGAGCGAGACAGCTTCCATTCTATAATATGCGTCTCGGGTGTGGTTGTCATAATTAAGGTCCAAGGTAACGATGTAAGGATTGCCCCATGGGTCGCGAAGAACGCCGTCCGGGCCGATGCCACCGGGCTTGTAGAGGGCGGGGCCCGCACCTGGCGGACGTTGGTAATCAAGCTCTTTGAAGTCGAGGAAATCCTGTTTGTTTGGGTTCAGGGAGTGGTTGGGGTTTACTGTTGGGTTGCCATCGCGAAACCGTTCGAGGTCGCGAAGGATCGCGATAAGTTCGCCGTTGTTCTCGTTTCTGTTGATGCCGAGGTTTTGGATCAATGGAAGCGGGTTGCCACGGCGGTCGAGGAGCGGCGTGGTTGCCCCCGTGCGCGAGACAGTGCCATAGGTAAAATCGGGGCAATTGTCATCGATAGCGGCTTGGGCTTGTTTCGAAGCCGGCATGCGGTTGTAAGTTGCGTTGTATGAGTTGATTGCCCCGACGAGGACTTGAATATCTTTTTTCGCGATTGCGATCTGGGCTTTTTCCTTTGCCTTGCTGATTGCGGGCAAAGTAAGTGACGCCAGAACGCCTATGATGGCAATTACAGTCAGCAATTCGATCAATGTGAATCCGCGCGGCAAGTGGCGGTTGATCACGAGCATTTTTTTCATAGTGGTAGTTGGGCGGGTTGAATTTTGGTCTGTCTCTGTCGAAACCAGCAATCTTTTCATGACGAATTCAGCCTGGCAACCAGATCGCGGCAACCGCGACCCGGTTCGGATATGGATCGGAACCTTTCGGCGCGACGAAACCCATCGGCGGAGGGGTAGCGAACGAGCGTGACGCACATTTTGCATAAGTAAAGCCTTACTCTTTCCAGTTGGCGATCAATTTTCTTTGGCCGCGGTAAATGACCTGGGCCCACAGATCGAATCCGTTGACGTTATTGGTTGGGTTCGAAGAGACGTAGTGCCATGGGTTGATCCGGAGTTGGCTTTGGGGCGCAGTTGAGGCCAGTTTTCCGGCCAGTGGAGCTTCTTTGGCATATTTGGCTGGCCAATCGACCGGTGCCGCAAGCAGCTCGATATCTTTTGCGTTGGGGAGAGTGACCTCTCTTCGTTGTTTTTCCTTCAGATTTGGAAGGTAGTTTTTGGGAGCGGTCGGCGGTTCGGCTGCGTTAAGAAAACCCGCGATTCCGAAGGCTGCTTTGATTTCGTCGGTTGTGACGGTTTCCTGTCTGTCTGAGGTGTGGTACACTGCGCCTTTGTTGGATGATACAGTGCCGATCAGTTCGTAGTACAGTGGGTTTATGGCCGGGGTGTAAGAAGCATCTTTCTTTGCGTTGTCTGGCGGATACTGGTTGAAGTCGGCATGGTAGGTTTCGATGGCCGTGATCAACTTGTCGCGCTCGGCGGTGAGGTTGGCTTCTTTGGCTTTCCAGCTTGCGATACCGCTCATGCCGGCTCCAATGGCGGCGAGGAGGGCGATTATCGAGATCACGGTGAGGACTTCGATAAGTGTAAAGCCGCGTGGAGGCTGGGATTCGGATGGCGCCTTAGTCTTCCGGATTGCCGATTGTACGTTTAAGTATTTCATATCATGCGTGTTGTAAAATGACCGGGCGTCGTTCAGGTCTGTGATCGATCACGCATTTCCTGTTCAAGCCTTTCGCTGAGCCACTGTTTGATCATGCTTTGGTAGTTCAGGTAACGCATTCGTGCCAACCGTTTGATCTTGGCCAACATACGCGGGTCTATCCGGAGGGTGATGGTGACGGATTCTGTTGAATCCGAGCTGGCGGCGACTGAAGCTTCCATGAGGCGGAGGTCCAAGCGGGCGTCAGACCAAAAGGCTGCCTCGGCTGTTTCGTCGTCGAACAGCGGCACGTCTTCCCATCGAGATACCAAGGTCATAACTTGTGCCCGGCGACTGTGATCGTACAGGAACCGGGTCGTTTTGCTTGCTTACTGCATGCAATTATTGGGCCAACATTTGGTTTACTTTGCGCTGGTAAAAGAACTGTTCTTCTGGGATGAAAGGCCGGGCGAAGATGACCCTTATGAGCTTACCGTTGGTACGGTAGAGGCTGATGATGCCTATGCCGGAGGCCGATCTGCCCAAGTTAAAGAATCGCGCTTGGACGGAGAACCGGCTTGAATCCGGCATTAAGCGGACGGCGAAAGGGTCTTCGAACGACTCTTCGATGTCCCGCTGGGTCAAAGAGCTTTGCAATTCAAAGGGCGGATTTGACCAATCGAACTCCATAATTAGCGGGTCATGTATATCAATCGCCCATGCAATGTCAGTACAAAGTATTTACAAGTTCAGCCGTTTGTCAACAAGAAAATCATTTCCGTGACATTCCGCAGACTTGGTCGAAAGTCCCTCCTTCGCTGAAGTGAGCTTTATGGGCAGCCTGCCAGCCGCCAAAGAGGTCTTCGACGGTAAAAAGTCTGGTGACCGGGAAGCGGTCGGCAAAAGTGCGTGCTACGGATTCCATTCGCGGACGGAAAAAATGGCGTGCAGCGATAGATTGGCCGGTCTCGGAATAGAGGAATTGCAGGTAGGAGTTTGCGACCAATTCGGTGCCACGGCGTTGGACGACGCGGTCCACGACCGCGACAGGCGGTTCGGCAAGGATGCTGACCGACGGGACGATTATCTGAAGCCCTTCGGTCGGGTGTTCTTTGAGAGCGAGGAAGGCTTCGTTTTCCCATGTGATCAAAACATCCGCGATGCCGCGGTTGATGAAGGTGGAAGTGGCGCCGCGCGCGCCACTATCGAGAATTGGGACGCGCTGGAACAGTTTTGTCACGAACTCGATTGCGGCGGGGTGATTGCCATTGTGCTTGAGCAGTGCCTGACCGTAAGCCGCGAGGTAATTCCAGCGTGCGCCGCCGGAGGTTTTTGGGTTGGGGGTGAGAACGCGAACGTCATCTTTGAGAAGGTCATCCCAGTCATGGATGTTCTTTGGGTTGCCTTTTCGGACCATGAACACAATTGTTGAGGTGTAAGGCGCGCTCTTGTGGGCGAGTCTGGACTGCCAGTTGGTGGCAAGTCGTTTTCCCTGAATAGCGATTGCGTCGATATCGTAAGCGAGAGCGAGTGTGACAACATCGGCTGGCAAGCCATCGATAACGGCGCGAGCTTGTTTACCGGACCCGCCGTGTGACTGGAGGACAGTGACAATGTCGCCGGTTTTTTCTTTCCAATGAGCCGAAAAAGCCGAGTTAAACTCTCGATAGAACTCGCGCGTCGGGTCGTAAGACACATTCAAGATTCGTATTTCCCGGGCACTGGCGGCGGAGCCGCAAACCACAACGGAAAGAAGCAGGGGTAACAGCCATTTGTGTCGGCTGAGGTCGGGTTGGCGTGTCTGATGCGTGCCGCGCAGCCGCGGCGGATCGTTCGACTCGAGACAACAGCTTCGGTTGCAGGAACAATGCTCCATCGAGCCTCCTTGACCGGAGCGACTTCGCCACCAACGGGGAGGAGAGGTTTGAGAAGCGAACAATCTCAAGGCGATCTTTAACAATCGGAAGATTTGCGATGACGGTGCGGTTTTTGAAGAATGCATAATGTCATGGCAGAGCGGCTTCGTAGTTCGGACAACCATTGTGGACTATTTACGTGAACGCTGCAAACTCCTAAACTGCAGGCTGCGGATGACGCCACGGCACAAAAAAAGCTTGCATAGTAATCGCGTTTTGATCAAAGTAAGCCCCGTTGTCAGGATTGAATCAAAAACAAACAGCCGTGATGACATGAAACCAACCAACCAACTCACCACCCTCAAGCGAAGAATCGCAACTGCTGTTTTTGGGGCCTCGATGGCATTGTCGCTTAATGCCGGTGTGATCACTGACGTGGTTGAAACCGGCGGCGATAATGAGCCGACCGATACCATTCTCGCCAAGTGGACGGGGCAAACATGGAGCGTGACCGTGGCAAACGAACCCGTTCCCGGTCTCGCTGTTGGGGACCTTTACACCGCGGGAACGTTCGGAAGCGGAGCGCCGGCTTACGTGGACCGCAATCACCGTTATCTGGATGACGTGCCGAACAATCTTCCCATACCCGGTTATCTGGTCGGGTTCGAGTACATTATGTCTGGCAATGATAACCGAGACAACGCTGACTACCGTCTCGATGTCACAGTAAACTCGCCCGTAACTGTTTACATGTTGATAGACAACCGGCTGTCGGACGGCGACAACACAACTCCGCCGACTTTCGGGGCGACCAGCATGCAGTGGATTCTCGATGGGGCATGGACGCCGACGGCAAACGGCTTCAACCGTTCCAAGAACCCTGCAGTGCCAGACGAAGTACCAATCGACGAAGGCGCCAACGGTGACATTAACCAGTGGTTTTCAGTGTACTACAAGAACTTCGATGCCGGCACATTCTCGCTTTATCAGGCAGACAATGCCGGTCGCAATATGTACGGCGTTGTTGTTGCTCCTGTACCCGAGCCATCGACGTTGGCTCTGGTAGGTGCGGGTGCGATCGGGCTTCTTGTACTGCGCCGAGTCCGAAAATCCTGATTTGGTTTCTGATCAGAATTCGGTCGAATTTGGGAGCCGCCGCATGATTGCGGCGGCTTTTTTTGACACCACGCTGCTTCTTGGATCGCGTCCATCTGGGCTGTACCTACGAACGCGGCACGGCGCAGCAGATGCCTGTGCCGATTCCGGTTTCGTGATAGCAAGGCGGCGAATTCTCGAGTACCCTCTGGAGGGCAATACGCAAACTTTGGTTTTCTGATCGTGGCTTTTATTCGACAAATGCATCACTGGTTGACGTTTAGCCGAATCTGGTTGGCGGCCGCATTCTGTGCGGGCGTGGGTTTTGCTGTGCGTGTGGGACGTGTTACGACCACGACGCTGATCGTTCTGTTGGCGATTGGGATCGCTGAGGAAATGACCGATTTGCTGGACGGTGTTGTCGCGCGACGGACCGGTGCAGCCAGCGAACTTGGCGGGCTGTTTGATCCGTTGGCCGATTCACTTGCGCGTCTTGCCATATACTATGCGCTTGCGCTGGCCGGCTGGGTGACAATAGTCGTCCCCTTTGTCATGACAGGTCGGGACCTGCTCGTGGCTTATTCGCGGATCGTGCTTGCGCGGACGGGCGGGCGAACATCAGCACGGTTCTCTGGAAAACTCAAAGCATGGGTACAAGGCATCGGGTTTTTGGCCCTTGTTGTCCTCGCATGGTCCACTGACAGAGGCTTGTCACATGTCGCAAGCCGTGGGCGCATGGCAATTGCGGCGGTCCTCGTTCTTGTTACGGCGTGGAGCGCGATTGAATACGTGCGAGCCGCCTGGCCGCGACTGAAGCTCCTTGACAAGCACTAGGCCGGAAATCTCACCGGATTGAACGTATTTGCGCCCTTTGGGCGCTGGCCGGTGAGATTGCCGGGCCAGAGATCAACCAATGAAAAACGATTGTGATGCTGCCGAAGCTCGGGCGGTGGCTTCGCCCCTGGCGCATGGGAACAACCGATTGCCGCCAGAACTGTGCGTTTACGCGGCAACGTGAAACAATGTTTTTTGGCAGACTGGTATCAGTCCTTCACAGTGCCGGTGGCCGCCCATTCACATCCGCGTCGTACGAGCAGTTGCACAGAAGGTGTGGCCATGGCTTTTGCATCGTGCCCGAACGTGTGGTGGAACACGCGTCCTTTGCCGTACTCGAGGGTGAAGGCGAGGGGTTCGGTTTTCTTGCTCCAATCCGAATCGGCTTCGATGAGGACATTGATTGGGGCGTCTCCTTGGAGTTTTGCGTAGAGCTCATCATCGACCTCGAAATCGGACATGCCTTTGGTGATGGGGTGCGAATTGTTTTTGATGCGAGCTTTGAAGACACTTCGCGGACCATGCCCGGAGGTTCCCATGATCCACACTCGTCCGCAGAGGTTCCTGAACTCCTGCCATTCTTTGAATGATGCGCTTGCGAGGTGTGCGACAACGAATCCTTTACCGCTTTTGACATAGTTGAGAAGGTTCTCCTTTGCCTGATCGGAGATGGTCGGGGTCTTTGCGTTGTACATCGCGAAATAGACGAGGTCGTACCTGTTCAAACTCGAGGCCGAATCAAAAATGCCGGCGTCCTCGCATACCTTGACGTCGAACTTGCCGGCGGATTGGAGGATTTGTTTTGTAGCTGAAGCAACTTCAGACCAGTTATGTGCCGGTTCGACGTCGTCGCCGGTGACAATCAAAACTTTGATCTTGGCCTGAGATTCTGCCGCGGCGCATGAGCCAGCCAGCCAGCACGCGAGAGCAACAGCCAAAGTAACAGGTGTCAGACGCATATTGTTCCTTTCAATTTGTTTCAATTTGCTTACAGACCTTGCACGTTAACCGTCGCCAGCATTAGTGAGGCCCGGTTTCCCGGTCAAGCTCCAAACTCGTCATGTGGTTCGCCGAATTCGGCCAACATCCTGGTCGAAGGATGAACGAAGCATGAAAACAGCAAACGCGGCGTTCACAGGCCGGCCACAGCCGTGCTTTGCGCGAAAGGCAACAGTTTCGACAGCACGAGGCATTCTGCAAGCCCTGCCAACGAATTGACCGTCACGATCACGGTCCAGCTTTTCAGAGTCTCCTGTTCGGTGAAACCGCTTAGCCTGCCCACAACCCAAAACCCGCTGTCGTTCATCCACGAGAATGTCATGGCACCAAACCCGATCGCCATGAAAATGTAAATCGGATGATACGGTAAAGCCGGTCCGCTCGAGATGATCGGATACATCATGGCGGCGGTTGTGAGCATTGCGACAGTCGCCGACCCCTGAGCAACTCTGATCACCGCTGCAACCAGCCACGCCAGAAGGATCAAGTTGACCTGGTTGCCGGCGACAGTCTGTTTGATTGCCTCGCCGACCCCGGCGTTCTTGAGCATCAGACCAAATGCACCTCCCGCGCTTGTGATCAGAATGATTACCCCGGCAGTTTCGAAGGACGGGCCGATTTTCCTGCATACTTCCGCAACGCTGAGTTTCTTCTGTCGCATCAGGACTGCCATGGCAATTACTGCGCCGATCAAAAGCGCTATATTGCGATTGCCGATGAACTCGACCGCGCGCGCCAGCCGTCCGAACAAATCCGGTCCCCCAAACAACGACACAATGCCGGCGAACGTTTGCTGGTTTTTGACGATTGCGTCGCAGAATGACGCCGCAGACATCAAGAAGATTGGAACAAGAACTGGTGCGATGGACAGGCTCAAGGAAGGCAATGTGCGTTCGTCTTGTTCGATGATCTGTTTGAGGTCGGAGATGCTTGTGCCCGGCGTTTCGCGCATTGGCACATGGAACCGGCGGTTCAACCAGTTTGCAGTCCACCATGAGGTGGCGGTCGGCAATATCCCGGCCAAAATGCCGGCGACGATTGTCACGCCAAGGTCAAGTTTCAACGTCTCAGCCATTGCAAGCGGTCCCGGGTGGGGCGCGCACAGTGAGTGTGTGACCACCCCGCCGCAGCAAATCGCAAGGACGTAAAGCAAATAATCTTTGCCGGTTCTGAGGCTCATTGCGCGAGCCAAAGGCAAAAGAAGCATGAAATAAGTGTCGAAAAAAATCGGGATTGAAATCAGATAACCGCTGCTGGCGATTGCGGCACCAGCGCGTTTCCGACCGAACAATCGAAGAAACCAGCGCACAACCTTGTCTGCGGCGCCGCTCTCCATCAGGCACAAACTGATCACAGAAGCCAGTCCGATTACAACTGCGATTCGGCCTGCGGTGGAGCCAAGTTCATAAGTTGTGAGTTCGATTGCCTGGAACCAATGTCCTTTGCCTTTGAGGGCTGCGGGAATGGTCTGCTGATCAAAACCCTTTGCCAATACACCTGCTGTCAGTGCAGCCAGCACAAGCGCGAAAAAAGCGTGCAAGCGGAGCACTGTTATCAGGAAAACAATCAGCACCACGGAAATACCCAACACTGCAAAGGGCCACAGGTCCGGCTGCGGATTCACACTGGCGAGCAAATGCATACAGGCTTGCGTTGGCTGCAAGTCCTACAGAAAAACACCTGTGCAGGTCAAGGCTCGGCGCGAGAATTGTAAGCACATGACGGAACCGGACTGGACCTGCACACTTTCGCAGCGCGGTGGAGCCGCAACCGAATGATCCCGCCAAGCTGAATGCGTCGGTATTACCGTCGAGTTGGATGGTGAGATTTCGCCTCACACGAGGCTCAGAACTTCTGACCCCTGAGACTGTGACTGTAACTGCCGTGGAATTTTCCTGACACCACCGCACCCGCAGCAGCCTTGGAAATCAATGGCTTAGGCGTGGAATCCATCGCTTGGTGGTTCCAGGAACGGGGTCAGACTAATTCCACGGCCTCAGGAGACCTGAGGCTCTCAACGACGCGCTTGATTGCGCTGAGCGCTTCTTCGGCATCTGCGGGTTTGAGATTGAGCGGCGGCAACAGCCGGACAACCTGTGTCCCGGCCGGCACGGTTAAAACACCCGCTTCCTGCAACCGTGCAACGAAGAGCGCAGACGCACTCTTTGTCTCGCCTGCAAATGCCGGAATCTTCTGTTTATCGACGAGCTCGATGCCGATCATCAACCCAAGTCCGCGAACTTCACGCAACACACCCGGATATTGCAGCGCAAGATTTTTCAATTCATCCATGATTTGGCCGCCGAGCTGCCGGGCGTTATCTGCCAACCGATCCCGCTCGACAACCTCGAGGACCTTGAGTGCCACGGCACACGCAAGCGGTGTTCCGCCGAACGTCGATGCGTGTTGGCCGGGGCCCAGGAGATCGGCGTGCCGGTCTCGCACCCAGAAGGCTCCCATCGGAAAACCACCTGCAATCGACTTCGCCATTGAAACACCGTCGGGAACGAACGTGTCGGCGCCTGCGACGTTTTCGAGAATCCGCTGATAACTTTGGAACCGACCGGTGCGGAAGTATCCGCACTGAACACCGTCCATCAGCAGAAGCAATCGGCGTTCGTCACAAAGTCGTCTCAGTCCAAGCAGGTATTCGGGTTTTGCAGGGGTAACGCCACCCTCGCCTTGCACGCCTTCGATCATGATCGCCACCGTGGCCGGCGAGATTGCGTCGCGCATTGCCTGCAGGTCGTTGAATGGCACGTGCCTGAAACCCGCCACCATCGGTTCAAAGCCTTTCTTGACCTTCTCCTGGCCGGTGGCGGAAATCCCCGCCAATGTGCGCCCGTGAAAAGAGTTGAACGTGGTGAGGATTTCGAAACGCCCTTCGTCGTGGCCAAACCTGCGCGCGAGTTTGAACAAGCCCTCGTTTGCCTCGGCGCCGCTGTTGCAAAAAAAGAACTTGCCCGGCGCAATGTGCCCGACGAGTTTTTGGGCGAGGCGCCCCTGCCACTCGTGATAATAAAGATTCGACACATGCACCAGCCGCATGGCCTGGTCGTGCAATGTCTCTGCGATTTCAGGGTTGGCGTGGCCAAGGGCACAGACGGCAATTCCGCCGCCCATGTCAAGGTACCGTTTTCCGTTAACATCCCAAAGATGACTGCCAGAACCGCGCGCGAAAGCTATTTCGAATCGTCCGTAGCTCGGCACGACATATTGATCAAACAACGCCTTTACATCGGCAAATTTATCATGGGACACGGTCCTTTTAAGGACGGTCTTTTTGGACTTTTGAGTTCGTGCTTTTGCTGTTTTCATTTGAGAGAATCAGTGTGTGAAATCATTGCCTGCGGCACGCGGCAACTCCGCCCGGGTTGGCGATCAGAACAGCGCGGTAACGATCCAACCGACGCGAGCCTGCGAGCAGGAAACTCCGTTGCCGGCCACGCTCGACTACCGACCGATCAGCTCGATGAAGTTACCGTCGGGATCGCGGACGACGATTATCTTGGTTCCGCCCCCCAGGTCAACGGGCGTTTCACCGATCGGTTTTACGCCTGCTTTGCGCAGCCGTTCGAGGGCCTTTTCCACGCTTGCCACATAGATGGTAAGATACCTAATGCCAAGTGTTGAATGAATGAACGATTGGTCTGCGGGCTTTCCGGGCGCATCAGGAAATGACAGTAATTTGATCCGAGTTGCAAGGTCACCCTGCCCGAGTACAAACACGCGCACGTTGACAGGATGACCGTCGATCAACCCGATTTTCCGTCCCAGCTCGCCCGACACGGAAAAACCCTGAACCTCGGTGAACCCAAGCGCATTGGTGTAAAACTTCGCGCTCGCAGCCGCGTCGCGCGCGACAATCCCAATGTCAATCACCGGCTTCGAGAATTCGCCGGCCTTGGTCTCCTGCCCGGCGGTTTCAGCCGGATGCAGCACCAAAAACGAGCAAGCCAGTAAAACGCCGAACCATCGAACCAATGAGTCTTGTTTCATTTTCATGTGTCTTCGGAGGCTGCAGTGTGGCGCTCGATTGTTCCGAACGTAAAGTCAAAAACGATGTTGCTCAGCGCGGCGCAGCCACAACGGAATGACCGCGGCGAGGTAAAAGCGTTCGCTGCGAGCTCGGTGCTCTTCTGTCGCGCCGCGCTGAAAGGGGCGACTTCGCCGCCAACGGGAGAGATGATGTCGGCATGGATGAATGAACGGCTTGACCGCAAAGGTCTCGAACGATCCGCTGCGATTGCAGCGCAAACTTTCCAAGGTGGTAATACGGTGTGGCACAAGCATTGACATCTCTTCGTGCCATTGCTACGGCTCAGTTGACCTCGATTGCACGTGGGCAAACTTGCCCTCACAGGCGAATTTCTCCATGATGACATTATGAAATGCATCGTCACCGCCGGGCCGACATTCGAGCCCATCGACAGGGTTCGACGTCTGACCAATTTCTCCACGGGTCAACTCGGGTGCGGTCTTGCCCAATACCTCGCCCGGCAGGGGCATGATGTCCATCTGCTGCTGGGTGAAACGGCGACCTGCCCTGTCCCCGCCGGGGTTCAGCATGTCACGCGCTTTTCGACATCCGCCGTTCTGGGCGACACGCTGGCGAACATTGCTGATCCAATGGTCAAAGCTGTTTTTCATGTTGCCGCTGTAAGTGATTTTGCGCCGGCAACAGTTTGGACAAAATCGGCCCGAGGCGATTTCGAACCCGTTGCCGCAGGCAAAATCCCTTCGCAGATTTCCTCCCTGTGGATCGAACTCAGACCCACTCCAAAGATCATCGCAAAAATGCGTGATTGGTTCCCGAACGCAACAATAGTCGGCTGGAAATACGAAGTGGACGGCTCACGCGACGATGCAGTCTCGCGCGGGCGCGCCCAGATTGTCGCCTGCCGGACATCCGCTTGCGTCGTCAACGGTCCTGCGTATGGCGCCGGCTATGCACTCGTGCGCAACTCACGCCACGTTCAACACTTCGATGATCCGCTCCAACTTTACGAAGCTCTCGCGCGAATCATAAACTGCTGAATCATCAACGACCGCCCTTGCGAAATTATGATCGAACGCATGACTTCTTCGAACGGGTTCTTGCGCATGCTGGAATGCGTGCTGGTGTTGTGTTTTGCGGAATGCGCAAGCACCACGGAAAACGCGCCGACAGGCTCTGATCGTCTCCCCATTCAGCGCCGTCTTCTGGTGAACAACGACGGCACCAACCTGCTTTGGCGTGATGACCTCACGCCCGAGCTGATACAACGCCACGTCGAAGAGTGCCCGAACGCTGTCACCACATACATGCTTTGCCCAAACGGAATCCAAAAAATGCTCTACCCAAGCGAATGCGAGGAACTTTCAACTCGTGGCGCATTGGCAAGGCTCGTCGCTGAGGGCCGCGATCCGTTTGGTGAATTCCTCGAGGGCCTGAAAAGGCGCGGGTTCGAAACCTTCATATCGTGGCGGATGAACGAGGTGCACAACGTCAATCAACCCAACGAGCCTGACCTGAGCCGGTTTTGGCGTGAGCATCCCGAATACCGGGTCGAAAGAGGTGCAAATCCGAACAACTGGATGGCCCAATGCCTCGATTACGGACTCGAACCTGTGCGCGAATACAATCTGCGTCTGATTTTCGAGGCGATGGAAAGGTACGAGCCGGACGGAATCGAGCTGGACTGGATGCGTTTTCCGAGACACCTGAGCGGGTCACCTGATGCGGTATGGAATCAGCGACATCATCTGACCGAAGTGGTTGCCCGTGTCAAAGCGAAGGCGGACGAACTCGCCCGTCAGCGCGGACGCCCGATGCTTGTGGCTGTCCGCGTGCCGTCCAGTCCGACCGGCTGTCGTGCTTTGGGCGTGGATATCGGAGAATGGAATCGCCGTGGACTAATTGATTTCCTCACCGCTTCGCCATTCCTTGCTTCAGATTTCAGCATGCCATTGGCGCAACTGCGGCGCGAATTGGGCGATCGCCAGGTGGCATTGTATGCTGCAATCGAGTTCGGTTACGCCGGCAAATCACATTGCGAGGAAAGCATTCGCGCTGCAGCGCTGGGTCTCTGGGACAGCGGAGCTGACGGCATTTACATTTTCAACTTCCCTTGTTGGCGCGAACAACAACCGCATCCTTTTTGGTCGTGGGTGCCGGCGCTTGGCGATCCGGCGCGTTTGCGCGGGTGTGATCTGAAATTCGCGCTCATCAATCAGCAACATCGTGTTGGGGGCATCGATCTCCCCGTTCAACTTCCCTTGACAATCCCGCCCGGCGAAACCCGGGTGCTGACCATTTCATTGCCGCGAAGCGCCGTGGCTTCGGATAATGCGCCACACTCTGCCCGACTCGCTTTCGAGCCGGCTGCCAGCCTTGTCTGCCACATCAACGACAAGGTTGTGTCCGTTGGGCAAACATTCTCACCTGAGAACCTTCTTCCGGGCGACAACACAGTCGCTCTCGCAAACACAAATGCTCTGCCGGCAACCTTGAACCTGGTTGAGCTGGACCTCGAATACGATCCCGCCCCGCCCGTTTTGCTACCAGACAACGCCCTCTATTTTCATGTGGATGCCAACGGTTCTGACCAGCACCCGGGAACCGCTGCACAGCCATTCAAAACCCTGGCAAGAGGGATCGCCGCCGCACGCACAGCGCGTGCTTCAGGCGAAAACGCCTCGAAGCAGGTTGTCATTCTTCTTCACGGTGGCACGCATTATCTTGCCGAACCACTGGTCCTCGATGCGCGCGACGCAAACACCGTATTTCGCGCAGCTCCCGGCGAAGTCCCTGTAATCAGCGGCGGCAGACTCGTAAGCGGCTGGCAACCGGATATCCTGGGGCGTTGGAAGGCGAAGGTCGATTTGCTCGATTTCCGGCAATTGTATGTAAACGGCAAGCGAGCGATTCGCGCCCGCAGTGATTGCCCGGATGACATTGTTCCCTATGGCGACCTTGAATTCATCGACGCCAAAGCCGGTTTTCTGTTCCCCGATGGCACGATGGCCGACTGGCGAAACCAGCAACACATCGAATTGGGCTTTTTCAATTCATGGAGCCACATGATTTGTCCAGTTGAACGGATTTTTCGTGATGCACACGGCAAGGCAATTGTGTTGATGCGGCAGCCGGCCTTTTTCCTCGCCTCCCACAAAGAAGGTGTCCGGGCCAGATTTCCGGCATACATGGAAAACGCACTCGAACTCCTCGATGCTCCGGGTGAATGGTACTACGATCGCCCGGCGCAAACTCTGTACTACATGCCGCGTGAAGGTGAAAACATGGCTGAGATAACGGCGGTCGCGCCGCAAATTGAAACCCTGGTGCGCATCGAGGGAACACTCGAACGTCCCGTTCATGGCGTGGTGTTTGAAGGGATCACATTCTCAGATGCAACGTGGCTTGGTCCCAACCGCGAAGGCCACATCGACGTCCAGGCCAATTTCACAACCGACGCGAAGTCCCTGTTCAGCCGCGATGGTTCACTGGTCAAACAACACAACGAATACGTGAAAAGCCCGGCAAATGTTGTCTTGCGCGCTGCGGAACGTTGCCGCTTTGAAAGATGCACGTTCACCCGGCTCGGCGGGGCCGGCCTTGACATTGAACACGGCTCACGCCAAAACCTTGTAAACCGATGCGACTTCTTTGACATCTCAGGCAGCGCAATTCAGATCGGAGATGTTCAGACAACGGACCATCATCCCGATGATCCGCGCTTGATCGTGTGCGACAACCGCGTCTCGAATTGCCGCATCGATCACATCGGCATCGAGTTCGAAGACAGCGTTGGTGTTTTCGCAGGTTATACCCGGGGAACAGTCATCGCATGCAACGAAATCCACGATCTACCTTATTCGGGCATATCGATCGGTTGGGGCTGGGGTGAGGAAGACGCCGGGGGCGGCGCATACGAGGTGATTCCGTTCCGATACGCAACGCCCACGCCCGCGAGCGGGAACCGGGTTGAACGGAATCATCTATATCGGCTCATGCAACGCCGCGACGACGGAGGCGCGATCTACATGCTCGGCAACCAGCCCGGCACTGTAATCCGCGAGAACCATGTTCACGACTGTGGCCCGGGGGGGCCCGGCGGTGTTTATCTCGACGAAGGCAGCGGGTTCATTGAAATCACACGTAACAGTGTTTATCGCGTTGCAACCCCAATTAACTACAACAACAGGGCTCAAGATCGAATCGCAACCTGTTTCGAGCACGACAATTTCTTCGGTGTACTGCCAGACCAACCCGGCTTCCCCGAAGCGATTGCCCGCCGCGCGGGACCAACAGCAAACCGACTGCGCACTCACCAGGAGCCGGGTCAATAACCGAACCGCACAGCTCCGGAACTGGTGGCATCAGAAGTTTGCTCAGAGCGCGACTGCCGTCGGGCCAGCAAGGCTTACAGCCAGCACAAATGGCTCAGCGCGGCGCAGCCGCAAGCGAACGCTCGAGGCGTAACCGTTGCGCTGGTTGTAGGAGTAGCGCTCTGTCGCGCCGCGCTGAACAGGGCGACTTGGTCGCCCGGGTAGTTTTGTTTGACTTCAACGCCAAACTGCATGGAGCATGAATGCACGGACAGCGAAACAAGGCTGGCCACGCGTCAAACATAATCAACAAATGAATGTTAAAGCCCTAACGATTTTACTTGTCGGAGTAACAGGTCTCATCCTTTCTTCCAGCTTTGGTTGCAAAAACCGGGCTGAAATCGAAACTGGCCAGGTCGAGCACAGCTTTCAAAATGCCGCCGGTATCGAACGCGGCCTCATCCAACAAGCGTTGTCCGCGATCCGAACCAAAAACTATCCTTTGGCTCTGGAATCGCTAAACAAGCTGGCTCAGAGCCCAAGGCTCACGCCTACCCAACAAGAATCCCTTCGGGACCTGATCTTGCAAGTGGAAGAGAAACTCCGCGAAAGCGGGGCGGGCCAAACTGGGTCCAACCTGCAAATCTCACCGACCAACCCCCCAGGCGCACCAGTACGTTGAATCCGCCGAGATTTCCGGGCTGGCGTGCCTCCTAAATCCGATCGATTCGTCAGTATAACCATGCGGAGTGCTCAGGGTATATTGTTATATTGCGAAATCGATCATATTTGCGAAGATTTTCAAACTGCGAGTTGGCTCAGTTTGTCAGTATCTGCTTCTCTGGCAGCGAGTAGTGCGGTCACCACAGTGCGGTCTTCGAAGTGTTAGATTGGATAGTCTGCCCGGAACCAAATATGGGGACAGACACTGAGTATCTGCGACCGGACTATTGACCCCGCCGGATCAGACCAAGCACTGGTCGGGTGGTCCCAGCCGGCTGTGGTGCCCGGATATGGGGACAGACACGATGTCCGATATACCGGTTAGGAACGTTCAACGTGAAACGTTCAACTCTCAACTTTTAACGGGGTGACCGAAAGGGGCTTGGTGGGCGGGATATGGGGACAGACACTGAGTATCTGCGACCGGACTATTGACCCCGCCGGATCAGACCAAGCACTGGTCGGGTGGTCCCAGCCGGCTGTGGTGCCCAGATATGGGGACAGACACGATGTCCGATATACCGGTCAGGAAAGTTCAACGTGAAACGTTCAACTCTCAACTTTTAACGGGGTGACCGAAAGGGCGCATGGTGGTCGGGATATGGGGACAGACACGGAGTTTGGGCGACCGGACTATTGACCCGGCGGACCTGTCCAAGCACCGGTCGGGTGGTCCCAGCCGGCCCTGGTACCCAGAATGGGGACAGACACGATGTCCGATATACCGATCGGGAACGTTTAACGTCCAACGTTCAACTCTCAACGTTCAATGGGGTGACCGAAAGGGCGCATGGTGGGCGGGATATGGGGACAGACACGTAATTTGGACGACCGGACTCTTGGCCCAGCGGACCTGACCCAGCGCCGGTCGGACGGTCCAAGCCGGCCCTGGTACCCAGAATGGGGACAGACACGATGTCCGATATACCGGTCAGGAAAGTTCAACGTGAAACGTTCAACTCTCAACGTTCAATGGGGTGACCGAAAGGGCGCATGGTGGGCGGGATATGGGGACAGACACGTAATTTGGACGACCGGACTCTTGGCCCAGCGGACCTGACCCAGCGCCGGTCGGACGGTCCAGGCCGGCTGTGGCACGCGGATATGGGGACAGACACTGGGCGGGATATGGGGACAGACACGGAATTCGGACGACTGGACTCTTGGCCCAGCGGACCTGACCCAGCGCCGGTCGGACGGTCCAAGCCGGCCCTGGTACCCAGAATGGGGACAGACACGATGTCCGATATACCGGTCAGGAAAGTTCGACGTGAAACGTTCAACTCTCAACTTTTAACGGGGTGACCGAAAGGGCGCATGGTGGACGGGATATGGGGACAGACACGGAATTTGGGCGACCGGACTCTTGACCCGGTGGACCTGACCAAGCGCCGGTCGGGTGGTCCCAGCCGGCTGTGGTGCCCAGATATGGGGACAGACACGATGTTCGATATACCGACCAGGAACGTTCAACGTGCAACGTTCAACTCTCAACTTTTAACGGGGTGACCGAAAGGGCGCATGGTGGTCGGGATATAGGGACAGACACGGAGTTTGGGCGACCGGACTCTTGACCGGGTGGACCTGTCCAAGCGCCGGTTGGGTGGTCCAAGCCGGCCCTGGCACCCAGAATGGGGACAGACACGATGTCCGATATACCGATCAAGAACGTTTAACGTCCAACGTTCAACTCTCAACTTTCAATGGGGCGACCGAAAGGGCCCATGGTAGGGCGGGATATGGGGACAGACAAGCAGTTACGGCGAAGCGTATCAGTGGGCTGTTCATGACGCTACTGTGGCATCGCTATCTGCAGTGTCTGTATTTTTTTCTGGGGGGAGTGGAGCCGGGGGGCAAGGGACAAAGTGGAAGCAAATATTTCCCAGCCCGGCGGCGCAGAGGTTTCTGATCAACGGGCGAATGCACCGCGTCTTTGCGCGTCAGGGAACTTTGGTTCCGGCTACGCCGGGCTGGGAAGTATGCGGGCCAAGAATGAAGAAGGCTTGCACATGTCAACTGCGCAAGCCTCCTTTTGCAAATTTTGGCGTATCTGACTTACCGAGACTTTTCTACTGCTCAGTCTGTGACGGGGATCAGTCTGGGCTTGACCTTTTCAGCTTTCGGCAGATGCACCGTGAGAACGCCTTGGTCCATTTCCGCCGTGATCCTGTTGGTGTCGATTGTCGGATCCAGCACAAACACACGTCGGAAATTGACTGGCGCGGATTCTCTGTGCAGGTAATTGCACGATGTGGCCGTTTTGTCGCGGCCTGTGGCACGATGACCAAGAATGGTCAGCTCGTTCGAGTCAAGCGAGATTTGAATCCCGTCTTTGCCCACGCCCGGCATGTCAGCCTGCAGAAGGTATTCGTCGCCGGTCTCGAATATATCAACTTTTGGGGCCACGTATTTTTGTTCTTCAAGACCGGTCCCGTGCGATCTGTCCGTTTTGACTTGAGTGTTCATGGGACATCCCGAGTTCCTGTTCATGGCCGGGCGGGAAGCAGAAACCGCCCGGCCAACCAGCGGATTGCTTCTTAACCCATCCGTACTTCGATCTGCTTCGGTTTGGCCTCTTCAGTCTTCGGCATCGTAACGGTCAAAACACCGTCACGATACGCCGCCTTGACCGCATCGACTTTCACCGGTTTAGGGAGACAAATTGCTCTGTGGAATTTGCCATAAAACCGCTCTGTCCGGTGCGCCTCGGCTTTCTTTGACCTCTCGTCTGGCTTCCTTTCGCCCGAAATGCTCAGAACACCGTCCTCGACGCGCACTTGGATGTCTTCTTTCTTCAACCCTGGTATTTCCACCGTCGCCACCAGATTGTCGGCATCCTCGATCAAATCCATCGGCGGTGCCCAACCCGTGAAGAACTCCCCGCGCAACTCGGCCAACGGCTCGTCCAGGAGCCGATTGATCTCGTCTTGCAAATCGCCAAATTCTCCAAGCGACCTGGTTGTCCACAAGCTCGGTCGATTCAACGTTGTCAGTGTCATAGGCATTCTTTCCTTACGGTTGTTGTGCGTTCTATGATCACCCATAGCTATCCGGATGCCAATGGAGCCTGATGAATCATGCTGTCAATAATGTCTTTATATCGAAAGGCTTATGAGTTTCGAACATCATTTTGGCATGCTTGGAAAGAGCGACTATGTGACACAATTAAACAGACGGCAGTGACTCAATAGTGACATAATGTCGCATGCGTTGCCAGCGCCCACAAATGCGTTGGTACCGGATTCAGGCGAGGGCGTGCCCCGCAAATAACCCACAAATAAAGGAACAGTTGTGGAGGCACTGCGCTGCAGACGGGGGGTGGTGTCCGGCCAGTGACGGCCTTCGTTTGGTTGGCGTGGTTTGGGGGCGAGGAGCTTTGCAGGCGAGGAAATGAGATTGAGTATAAGTTGTGTTTGAGTTAGCTTCGTTTGCATTGGATACCATGAAACGCCTTCTGTTTTTCAGCCTCGCTCTGCTCCTAATGAACCTGTGGCGATCGAACCTGCAAGCCGGGCAGACCACCTCGATAACCTTGAATTTGCCGGCCAATGGCCTTGTTTATTCGGCTTTCGACAACACATTGTACGCGGTTGCGGGCAGGGGCACTGGTGTGCTGTCGAATTGCCTTGCGGCTATTAACCCGGAGAATGGCTCAATCAATTGGTCTTTGCCGCTGAGTGGTGAGCCCGGCTGTCTTGATATCAGTTGTGACGGTCGGTTCGTTTTTGTTGGATACAAGAACACGAACATGGTAACCCGGGTTGACCTGAATGAGCGTGTTGTTGGGCGGACATTGTCGGAGGGCTCATCTTCGGTGCGGCGCATGAGTGCTGTCGCGGTTCGGAGGCACCCAACCGAGCCCGACACAGTTGCTGTGGCGCTTGGTTCGTGGAGTTCTCCTTTTGCCCAGGTTTTGCAGATATACAAGGACGGAGTCTTGATGTCCAATGCCCCGCCAACATTCACAGGCTACCCCGAATTTTCACCTGATGGTTCGCTGCTGTATTCGGCAGGATACTCGGTGGTAGTGTACAAAATGCTCACCAACGGTTTTACAGCCACTGGCGTTTCGCGGGCATTGGAGAGCGGTCGTGTCCGGGTTTTTGGCGACAAACTGTTTTGCGAACGTGGGCCTGTGTTGGACGGGCGCACTTTGGCAAAGGTCGGCTCGTTGCCTTTTGGGTCGGCACCGTTGGCAGGTTTTCTGGCTCTGGATGATGCGGCACAGCGGGCATATTTTCTTGGCACACGCGGCCTTCAGGGGGCGGACCTTGTGACACTGCGTTGGGTGGGGACAGTTCCCGCCTTCTTGTTGCACACCGTCGGTGGACTCGTCAGCATGGGCACCAACGGGGTGGCATATTTTTACACCGGATTACAAGTTGTGTTGGTAAAACCCGGGTTTCTCCCAACGCCGGCGAGTGCCGACCTTGCTCTTGAATTCGCCGAACCGGTCAAGCTTTTGAGTGAGACCACCGGGGATGGCACGGGTTCTTTGACAGTGCGAGTGAGTTACAAGCTCGAGGTGTACAACGCCGGACCTGGCCGTGCAACGAGCGTAATTGTGACCAACTCATACAACCCAACAGCGGCATGGTCACATGAATTGGCTCTCTCCCAGGGAACGGTAACCGCAGGTTCATCGCAACTGCTGTGGTACGTGGGTGAGATTGCGGCCGGTGAAAAGGCGACGGCTGCCGTGACACTTGTCCGGACCTTGGCCGCAGGCAATGCTCCGAGCGCCGTGACTGTTGGGGCCAATGTGACAGCTTCCGAAACGGACAGTGACCTGACTGACAATGAAGTTTTTGGCTACGCCGGAAGCGTGCAACAAATCAAGTTGCAGGCGAATGACTTGATTGTGAACGCAGCAGGTGACCGTCTTCTGGTGACGGTCCCGGGTCAGGCAGGGTTTCGGGGTAATTCGGTTGTTGTGATTGATCCGACTGAAGGCGGGATTGTTGGTTGTGTATTTGCGGGCAGCGAGCCGGACGAGATTGAACCGACCCCGAATCCAGTAGTGTTCGAAGTTGAACTCGAAGGCGCAGAAACAAATCTTGTCGAGCTGGACATCAGCACGCATCAGATCTTACGTGCAGCTCGTGTGCCGTGGCGACCGAACAAGCCGGATATTGTTTCGGATGAACTGACAGGGATGACTTACAGTTTGCGGCCCACGTCCGACGAGTCGAGTGGAACGATACTGGCTGCCAGCGACACCATCATGGGCATCGAAGTAGCCGGGGTGAACCTGGAGCCTTTTTGGGGACAGACACGACGGTTGGTGCGGTGGGGCGTGGACGGTTTGGCGTTTCTTGCTCAGTCGCGCTGGCCCCAGTCGGTTGTGTTTTTTCGCAGTCCGATTGTTTTGCCCGGGCCAAGAACCGATTTGCGGGTCGAGCTTGGCACCGAGCAGAACGAAGGGTGGCTGGGAACCGAATGGCGAGCGACTGTCCGCCTGTTGAATGCCGGCCCGGAGGAGGCAATCAATCCGGTTGTTGAACTGACATTCCCGACAGCGAATCTCGTCTTTGAGAGATCCGATTTTGGAGCCGGGCTTGGCGGAGTTGTTTCGACGGACGGAGGTTGGATCAGGGCGCAATGGCAGGGTGCGTTGGCATCTGGCGAACAGGCCGAGCTGCATTTGACTTTCCGACCATCTGCTGCCGGACCATTTAGACTTGAGGCCAAGTGCGCGTACTTTGGCAAGGACATCGATTACGTGAACAACACGGCGAGGTTGATGTCCCAGGTAGGGTTCCGCCTTGGTGAAAAAGAAAGCCAGACCTTGCGATTGACAACGCGTGATCTCGTTTTCGAGCCGATGCGGGGGTTGTTTTACGCGTGTGTGCCTGCAGGGGGGCCGTTTGACAAGGACATGGTTGTGGCTATTGATCCTTGCACGGGTTTGATCTGTGCGAGTGTTCCGGCGAGCGCGCCGGCGCGCATGGCGGTGGCGGACGATGGCACGTGTATTTACGTCGCGGTTGATGATGGGCGAAACGTGCGGCGGTACTTATTGCCAGGTCTTGTGGCGGACATTGATTTCGAGGTGGGCTATGAGGAGTGGTACGGGCCGTTGTTTGCAGGTCACATGCAGGTTGTTCCGCATCGCGCTGACACCGTCGCAATCGCCAGAATACAGCCATTGACATTGCCGGATCAACGCGGGATCGGGTTGTTCGTGAACGGGAAGGCGTTGCCAATGACGACGCAGGACGGTTCGTGGTTCACGTTCGACACATCCGGGGCGACGCTCTATTTGGTCGGTCATTACTTCGATCGTTACATTGTAGCTTCGGATGGCCTGGTCAACGTGTCGCGATACGACGGATTTGGTGTCGGTGGCAACCTGGTGCTGGACGGGGATCGTCTGTTTTCGTCCGGCGGAACGGTCGTGGACGTCAAGAAGGACCGGATTGTTGGGGCAGTTCCGGGCGGGTGGAAAGTACCGGATTTGGCCAATGACCGCGTTTATGTGTTGGCGAGCTCGGCAATCACTGCTGTTGATGCCAGGGGATTTGTCGAGATCAACGCAGCCAACCTGCCCCAAGTCGAGGGCAACGCAGACCGGCTCTGGCGATGGGGACAGGATGGTTTCGCTTTTAGGACTGATGCAGGGGCGATTGTTTTTGCGCGAACGGCTCTGGTTCCCAATGGTACCCCGGCGGGTTTGTCGATGCGGATCGACCTGCGCCCAGCGTCGGAGCAGCAAGGCGGTCGCCGGATGACAGCGGTTGTGCATAATTCCGGGCCGGGGACAGCGCATGAACTGGCGCTGACACTCAAGACGGTTGGAGGGATAGCATTTGTGAACCCTCGATGCAGTCAGGGCGGGGTTTGCGGATCGAGTGAATCGCCGGCTGTTCTTCGCTACAGTCGGGGCGAGTTGGCAGCCGGCGAGAACTGGACAATCGAGTCGGAGATGCGGGAGGAGACGTGTTGGCGGGCGTGGTATGTTGGCGGTGTTGTTTCGTCGGCAAGTCCCGATCCGGATTTGGACGACAATTTTTCAATTGTGTTTACCTCGAGTCCGGCTCCGAACCCGGCGGTTCGAGATTACTGTCTGCCGTGGCTGGTGCGTGATCAGGTGTATGACAGATGGCATCAACGTCTTGTGATGAGCGTTGCGGATCTGCCGGGTGTAAGGGGCGGATGTCTGCTGTTTATGAATCCCGTGACTTTCCAGACCGACCAGCCGGTTGTTGTTGGACAATCGCCGGGGCGTTTGGCGATAACGACCGATGAAACGAAACTGTTTGTCGGGCTGGATGCGGCGCATGAGGTGGGGCGGGTTGACCTCGAGCGGCGTGCGCTGGAGGTTTCTATTTTGCTGGCACCTGTAGTTGTGGCTTATGATCTTCAGCCCGTGCCAGGATATCCGCGGGCAATGGTGATTTCGCGACGGGATACGACCTCGGTTCCGGGCGATGAAGGCGTGTTGGTTGTTGATCTGCCCGGGGGGGCAACGATGGAGTCAGCCGATGTGCCGCAGGTGCTTGGCGCAGGATTTGGCCCTGGCGAAATTGCCGGATACCACGGCACCGGCTTGTGCGCCCATACAATCACGGAATACGGGATTTTCCGAAGGTTGTGCGGTGGCGAGGTCCAAGGCGTAACAGATATTCATACTGCTGCAGGGCGCCTTTTTACCGACAACGGGCGTGTCTTCGACCGCGATTTCAAGTTGGTTTACGAATTTCCGCTGTACACATACGACGTCGTCACTTTGCCTGATGCGATGTCGCGCCGCGTATTTCGCCTGCACCAGGGAAACATCCTCGTTCATAACATTGACGACTACGCAGAGATTGGCTCCCAACAAACGTCGGGTGTGTGGCCCTACGGGGCTCTTGTGCGCTGGGGTGCATGTGGTTTGGCGTATCTGTCCGGGAACACGCCCTATGTTGTCCCCACCGTTGTCGGGCTACCCGCGGATGTGGATCAGGATGGTTTGCCCGACGACTGGGAGATTCAGAATCAGTTGTCACCGGTCACGGCGGGGGATCGAGATTTGGATAGCGACGGTGACGGATTAACGAATGCGGACGAGTTTGTTGCCGGGACAAACCCGCGGGATTCATCCAGTTTCCTTGGACTCAGAGCAACGAGAAAGGGTGGTGGCCTTGAACTGTCGTGGCAAACCGCACCGGAGCGCCGGTATCGCCTTCAGAAAAGCAAAGATTTGGGCCATGGAAATGGTTGGGTGGATATCGCCGAGTTCGGTGATGAGAAAGCCGAGGTTGTTTGCTCGATCCCGGTCGAGTTGCAATCGCAGAAGTGCTTTTACCGCGTGGTGGTAACAAAATGACGTTCGCCGTGCCCGGCCATCGGAGTCGCTGGGGCTGCGAACAGAGTACGACCGGGGACTCGGATAGCGTTAACCGGCACTGCTTGACACCGCAGCCACCCTTGATTCCCGGCCCGACTTGTGGCATCTTACGCCCAAATACGGTGACAGGCACGGTATTTGGGCGCCCGGGGCTCTGACCCGGACATGCCCAGGCACCTGCCGGCCAGGGGAGGCCGGCCCCGGGTCTGTCACCCTGTTACAGGGAGAAACACAACAATCAAGGAGGTTGTAATGAGACTGCCCCGAATTAAGCTTCAGGGTAAAACCACAGTCTATCACTGCATGTCCAGAATAGTGGGCAAGGAGCATCTGATGGATGAACTGTGCCGATACAAGATGCAGGGATTGATCAAGCGGCAGTGTCGGTTCTGCGGGATAGACCTGGTGAGCCACTGTGTGATGACCAATCATTTTCACATGCTGGTCAGAGTGCCTGCGGAGCAGGATCCAAGCGACGAGGAATTGATCCAGCGGATGGAGGCGTTGTACGGGAAAGACGGCAGGCTGGTGCAAATTGCGCGCGAAGGACTGGAGAAACAGGGCAAGGTGCCCGAGGAGATAAGGTCCCGGATGCTGCGGAGGATGGGGGACATATCGGTGTTGTTGCAGGAGATCAAGCAGCGGTTTACTCGGTGGTACAATCGGCGGATGGACCGGCCCGGGACGATGTGGGCCGAGCGGTTCAGGAGCACGGTGGTGGAGGACAATCCGGAGGTGGTGTTGCGGCTGGCCTGTTACATTGACCTGAATCCTGTGAGGGGTGCGCTGACCGGGGACCCGAAAGATTACCGGTTCAGCAGCTATGGAGCGGCGGTGCGCGGGGACAAACAAGCGCGGGAGGCGTTGATGGGGCTGTTGGGTGTGAGCGACTGGGAAGAAGCGTCGAGGTTGTATCGGCAACTGCTGTACAGGACGGCCGGGAGGGCGGGGTCGAGCGGGAAGGTAGTGTTGGGTGAGAAGGAGATCATGGAGGTGATAAAGGAGGGCGGGAAACTGAGTTTTGGGGATGTGTTGATGTTGAGGATCAGGCACATAACCGACGGGGTGGCGTTGGGGTCGCGGGAGTTTGTTGAGGAGGTGTTTGTGAGGTATCGGAACAAGTTTGGGTTGAAGCGGAAGAGCGGGGCGAGGCGGATCCCTGGGATGTTGTTGGGGGAGGTGTATGCGTTGCGCGACCTCAAAGTGAACGCGATCGAGTAAGGGGTAGAAGGGCGAAAGCGCAACGAGGGGGTAGAGAGATTTCCAAGAATCAGAGATTGAGCAGGCCGAAAGACTGGCGATGGAGTTCGGCGATGGGGGATTGTCGTCGTCTGGTGTTGTTAATCGCCTCGTCAGTGTGGTGATTGGGGCTAAATCCGGGGTTTCAGGGGCGTTGAACGGGGCTGGGGACGCCTTGCTGGATCAAATCTGAGGTTTCCGATGGTTGTTTGGTGCGGTTGGGGGCTGTTTCGTGCCGGCGGCGCAAATAGAGGGACAGACACAACATGTGGCCCGGCTGATCGGCGCCGGGGGTGATCGAGTCAAATAGAGGGACAGACACGATATTTGGCCGGGCTCATCGCCGCGGGGGCGCCGGCGTAGTCCCGGACAGCGCGGTGCGGCAGAATAGGGTGACAGACAAGATATAAGATATTTCCGAGCGTCCGTCGGACGGTCGAGGCTGCCGGGGCACCCAGATATGGGGACAGGCACGATGTCCGATGTACCGATCAGGAACGTCCGACGTCCAACGTTCAACTCTCAACGTTCAATGGGGTGACCGAATGGGTGCATGGTGACCGGGATATGGGGACAGACACGATGTTTGGGGGATGGCGGAGCAAATAGAGGGACAGACACGATATTTTAGCTGACCGATGCTGGCGGGCTGATCACGCCAGAGGGATCGGGGCACAGGTCAAGGTCGAAGCAAACTATCGAGCTCAGATAGGATCGACATCCCGGCGGATAATGTGCTGTGGATCAGAACTATCGGGTGCGCCATGGGTCGCTGATTGGCTCGTAGCCGACGTGCCATGTGACGTTTTTGATGTCTTGGAGCCTGAGTTTTCCGGCATGGCCGTCTGCATAGCTCATGTTGATTGCACTGGGCAGGGGCTGGCCCGACCTTGCCTTGAAACGCATCAGAGGATGTCTGCTCAGGCAAATACGTCCAAGACTGGTCAGGGAGTCACCTTGGTAGAGGTCCGCCGGTGGGAGGTCTTCCTTTAGAGGCCATGTGTCGGGCCACAAAGCGTCCATGAAATAAGGCGTTGTTGAGGGAGAAACAATGGCCGTCTCTCGCTGAAAGAACTTTGGGCGCTGGCTGGGATCGACCCATCGGCTAACGCCATTTGGGTTGCTGGTGTCGTAGTAGTACAGCCATCCGTTGATGGAATAATTACCGATCATGTTGGTAATCACGGAGGACCAATCCCACGGGGCGGCTGCGGTGCCGGCGATCACTGTGGGTGCTGTTGGCAGTTTGCCGGTTCGTGTGGTTGTGGGACAGAGTCGGACGTTGTTGACGCGGATGTCGTAGTTCATCAGGGTTTTCATCCAGAGCGTTTCGGTTTCTGTGTAGTCCACCGATTTGCCCGTGTCCTGCTGATACATGAACGCCGCGGTGGCGATCTGCTTGAGGTTGCTTGTGCACTGAATTTCTTGGGCCTTCATTTTGGCTCGTGAAAGGGCCGGGAGCAACATCGAAGCCAGAATTGCTATGATGGCTATGACCACCAGCAACTCGATGAGTGTGAATGCACCGCTGGTCCGGACGATTGGCCTCCGAAAGGGTTCGGTGCGGCCCCGAGATTGTTTTCTCACGCGCAACATAATGACAGAGACCACAGATTCGTTTCATTTCTTATACAGTGGCATTTACTCAACGACAACGTGCGTCTGAAGGCACATTTCTTATGTCTGCATGACCGCAACGATCTCCCGGTTCCCCCAGCCCGGGAATTTGATCGGAATAACAGTCTGGGTGCGGCTTGGCTGTCGGTTGGTGGGATTTGGGGTTGGCGAGCTTGGGGCCGTGTGGCGTCGTGTGACTATATCGAGAAATCGATCGTTTTTGCGAAGATTTTCAGGCTGTGAGTTTGCTCAGTTTCTCACCAGAGGGCGGTCTTTGCAGTATATTGGATGATCTGCGCTGAAACTGCAGATCAGTAGATCCTTCGTGGCCTTTGCCTTCGAATTGTTCGGCCGCTGATCCGACGTTTGCATCTCCGCCCCGTTGGGCGACGGAATCGCCGCTTTCACCGTGGCGCGACGGAGTGCCAAGCCCGGAACGAACGTATTTATCTCGCCGCGACCATTCGGTTGTGGCTGCGCCACGCTGAGCAGTTCACCATATTCTGTGAACGGCGTAGGCGTCGAATTGTTTGTCGTGGCTGATAATTGCCATTTTTTCGATCATGGCTTGCGCTATCAATAGCCGGTCAAAGGGGTCTCGGTGATGCCATGGGAGCGACGCGACGCGGGCTGCGTGGGGGTATTCGACTGGCAACAGACAGAAACCGTTTTTCTCGAGCAGCCGACAGAACTCACTTTGGATATTCAGTGACATTCTGAGTTTACCCAAACTCAGTTTGATGGCCATTTCCCAAATACTTGCAACGCTACAGAATACCTTCTCACTTTCAGTGGCGACGGCCTTTTTTGCGGTTTCAGACAGGTTGGAATTGCCTTCTGTAAACCAGATCAGTGCATGGGTGTCAAATAGCAGACTCATGACATATAATCTTGGAAGTCGTGCAGCGGAGCGTCAAAATCGTCAGCCACAAATACAAAACAGCCCTTTGCAAATCCGGGTCTTGGCCTTTTTACCTTCGATTGCAACGGCGTCAACTCCGCCACTGGACGTCCGTGGCGTGTGATACGGAATTTCCAGCCTTGCTCGACCTTTTTCAACAATTCGGAGAATCGGGTTTTAGCTTCAAGGGTGCCGACTGTCTGGGTTTTCATCTGCAATAATCTGGTCAGAATGGTCAGAATTGTCAACAGGCATTGCTCGACGCGGTGCGACAGGGTGTTGTTCCTGCAGCGAGGGCAGTTGTACGAGCCGGGCAATCGGTTGGGGCTGCGCCGTGCTGAGTGGTGCAACATGGTTGTTGGGCGGGTGGGATTTTCGGGCAGGTTGGAAGTCGGGGGCTGGGCGACACTGATCTGGTTGCTGGAGTGGTGTGGGGCGTGGTCGGGCTCAAACCTGCTCGACAGATTGTGATTCTTCAGCATTCTTTGATGCGTTCTGGGGGCCGACGGAAGGGTTCGTTACGTATGGTATGTTATGAAACGGTCGCAGTTGAGAATTGCAGAATTGGGTTCGAACGGCTATGGATTAACCGGGGCTGTCTTGGCGGTGCTGATATGCGGCATCAGTGTTTGTTTTGCAGAAGGACCTCGGATTGTTCCATCGCCTGAGCCCGGCTGGCCGCAATGGCGTGGGATTTTCAGGGACGGGCGAAGTGCGGAGAAGGGCCTTCTTGGTGAATGGCCTGACGAAGGGCCGAGTCTGGTTTGGAAAGCCGAAGGCCTTGGATACGGCTACTCAGCGCCGATTATCACTGGCGGCCGGATCTACGTTGGGGGGGATGTCGGCAACGAGTTGCACATATTTGCGCTGGATACCAACGGAAAGCGCCTGTGGGAGACTGCCAACGGTCGGGCATGGAAGGAACCTTACCCGGGGGCGCGCGCGAGCTGCACTTTCAGCGAAGGCAGACTGTATCACCTCAACGCGCACGGTCGCATGGCTTGCTTTGATGCGGCAGATGGCCGGGAGCTGTGGGCGGTTGATGTGCTCGAACAGTTCCAGGGAAGGAACATCACATGGGCACTGAGCGAAAACCTTTTGGTTGATGAAGACCGGGTGTTTGTAACGCCGGGAGGACAAAGAGCTTTGATGGCGGCTCTGGACAAGCGAACCGGCAAGACGGTATGGGCAAGCGAGGCTTTGAAGTTGGGGCCTTCTGAGAATGTCGCGATGCAGCGGTTGGCGCATCCAGCCGGAGAAGCCGACTCCGCAAGTTACGGTTCACCGATTTTGATCGACTGGGGTGGGGAACGGTTGTTGGTGAACAGTTCGATGCGGCATTTGTTTGGAGTTAACGCCGCAACGGGCCGTTTGGTTTGGACGCGCCCATTTCCCACGCGATACCTTGTTATTCCCGCGACACCTTTGCTGGTCGGAGAAGCTGTTTTTGTTACTGCGCCTGATACAGATGCGGGCGGACTTTACCGGCTCAAACGCACGGAGACAGGCTGGGAGGTGCAACGCATCTGGCGCACCGAACTTGACACATGCCACGGGGGTTGGGCGTTGGTTGATGGCTTGATATTTGGCGCATGGTACCGAGCCGACAGAGGCTGGGCTGCAGTCGATGCGGCGACCGGCGAGGTGAAGTGGAAGTGGAAAGATATTGCAAAAGGGTCTGTCATTTGGGCGGACGATCGACTGTATTGCCTTGGCGAGGATGGGAACGTGGTGCTTCTTGAAGCAACTGGCGCCGGGCCCAAGGTCAAAGGACGATTTCGGTTGGTTCCTCAAAAGGTGACGGATGCGTGGACACATCCTGTCATTCTTGATGGCCAGCTGTACCTCAGATATCACGATACACTCTATTGTTACGATATTCGGAGGAGGTAAGCGTGGAACGGCAGAGTGCCGAGCTTGCAACGAGCGTTTTTGTCTCGCCGCGGTGGTTTGGTTCCGGCTCCGCCGGGCTGGATTACTATATTGAGAAATCGATTATTTTTGCGAAGAATTTGAGGCTGCGAGTTCCCCAAGTTTGTCACCAGAGTGCGGCCTTTGGAGTACAATGTTGCAGAATCTGCCCAGACTTTCTGCACGGTTTCATGATTGGTCCTGTCGAGTGTTTTGGAGGTTGACTGTTCATTGACCGGTTGGGGCCCTCACCCTTGCCCTCTCCCAGGGGGAGAGGGAATCCGGGGCAACGCGTTGGGCTGGTCAAGTCGTTGTTGCGATAACCACGGCTGGGCCGGACTTCCTGCGCAGTTGGATGAATTGAGCCGACAGCTGAGGTGGTCCGTTCAAGGTTTTTTTTGAAAATTTCATTCTTGATCGTAGACTGCGTTTGGGCTTTTCCTGCGGTGCAATTGGCGGAGGTACTTTGGCTCGTCGTAAATGGTGTTTGT